>Ga0210040_10000059_pt1 | contig 247702 bp, 212 predicted proteins | sample CryGeyCG12114_NA_FD_185462 | JGI IMG/M metagenome (GOLD analysis project Ga0210040, IMG submission 185462) | Groundwater microbial communities from aquifer - Crystal Geyser CG19_WC_8/21/14_NA (SPAdes) (version 2) | ecosystem: Environmental > Aquatic > Deep subsurface > Groundwater | place...
TTGGTGGTCATAGCGCCTGTGACCCACCCGATCCCATCTCGAACTCGGCCGTGAAACCAGGCAGCGCCAATGGTACTAACGCTCAAGCGTTGGAAGAGTAGGACGCCGCCAGGCATTGCAGCCGGCGGCTGGCGACGGTAAACCCATTTACATGTTTCCGCTTCTGGTGGACTTTAGGTCCGGTCGAGCATTCGACGAGCGGCGATGCCCATGAGCGGCGACGTATGGCTTGCCGGTTAATGTCAGGTCGACGGGAACAAGCGAGCAGGTGCCGCGGGGTGGAGCAGTCCGGTAGCTCGTCAGGCTCATAACCTGAAGGTCGTTGGTTCAAATCCAACCCCCGCAACCACCGCTGTCGAAGTCACCGGCTACCTCTTGGGGGTGGCCGGTTTTTTTTTCGCGCAATCAGGGGTGCTCTTCCGGTAGTTCGACACGGTGTTTTCAGGCGCAACTTCTGGGCAGTGGTCCGAGCGCATGACGTCGCGCTCGATGGCTGGGCGCCTGCGGCTAGAGCGGATGCCGCGCGGATTGGGTCGCGTGTAGTCTGTCACCAGATCGACCGAGAGTGGCCTGACCGGATACCACCAGCCCGAGCCGCTCCAGCGGGTGTTTCAAGGCGCCGGAAGCTGCGTGGCGTGAAAACGATCCAATGGCCGGTTCCGGGAAACGATCGCGCATCTTTGAGTGACCGGTTGTGGGTCGCCGCGAATGCTCAGCGCTCGATATCCGCCCGATCTCCGCCCGGTCCCCGCGGTTCTCCATTGCAGAGCTGCCCGGCCCCACACTCCCGCGCCGCCCAATCATCCAGTTTCTTGTGCGCGCCGCGACCCGCCCGCCTCGCTATGCCGACGTCCGGGCGCTAGCTCCCTCTGGTCTGCCCGCCTGCCTGCGCCGCCTGCCTCGCAGGCGCGTCGCTATCCTGCCGCCCAAGGCCTATCTCTCTCCGCGTACGCTTGAGCCTCTCCCCCGTAGAAAAGTTTGGCAGGGTTCGCATCCCTCACGGCCATCGGCACTGCCGTGCCTTCTCATGACGTGGATCCGCCCGTCCTCGGCTGGGCCCGCCGGCAACTTGCCCGGCCTCGCAATCCGCGCTGTTCGAGCGAATGGCCGGCCGTTCCGCGACCACGCGCCGCTGGCGTTTTGACGCCTACATGTTTGGCTCGGCCCTGGAGTCGGCGAAGACATCGATATTGTCGTCATTGGCCCCGGTGGTGACACTCCATGCCAACTCCAAGGCGGAGATGCGATCGGCGGGTGAACAACTGCCACTCCACGTTCATTGCATGCAGTCGTCAGAAGCGCATCAGACGGAGCTTGTCGTCAAGGAGCGGTGCGCGCCGCTTGTGGATTTGACTGGGCCGGCAGCGCCTCGCACCTAGCTCGGTCCCGCCCTACTCCGACCGTGTAGGGCGGGCATCGCATAGCCGGGTCGGTTATCGGCCATCCGGTGACGATCGCTGGCGGTCTTGCCGAAGCAACGCCTTCGTTGCCGAGCCGTCGCCCTTTTCAGCAGCCTGGTAGGTCCAGGTGGATGAAGAAACGTGGGGCAGGTTAACGTAACGCAAGCCCAGGCGGGCAGGTTGATCACACAGTTGGCCGCCGGCTCACAATGTGCCGCATGCTCGACGATGCAGGGGTGCCAAATGGTGACAAAGCGATTGCCGGCTACCTTCGTGTCCGCTGGACCCCGGACCTCAAAGCCGAGCATGGCTCGCATGATAAACCGCACGAAAGTGGCGAGCTGAACCGGGATGTCCAGTTGACCGTCATCCTCGACACGTGGTTCGGCTTACCAGGGTCGGTTTGGCGATGCTAAAGCCAGCTCAGCGGTCGAGCAGCTCTTGTGGCTGTGTGCCCTTGAAGGTCGGAAAGCTGGGCAGGGCGTCAACCAGATCCCACCAGACCTACCGCATCGGTCTGATTAACTCAGGGCGCTATCCTGGAATTGAAGCGCCGCTGGGCCGCGCTTGTCGCTCTCAGCAAGCGAACCGGCAGCAGGCGGTTCCACGCGCTTGAGTCCAGCGAGACCCTGCAGAACGAGGTTGAGGAGCAGGCCCGTGAACAGGCCTGGCTGGGTGCTGGCGAACCGCTGACAGCCGATTACGCCATGCAGCGGGTGATCATCGATCAGACCTGGCTCGATCTGCATGTTGCCTGTCCCAAACTCGAAATGGTGCTGGGGCGGCCGTGGCTTACGCTGGCAATCGACGTAAAAAGCCGCGCCGTTGTCGCTCACGTCATCACCTTTCAGGCGCCGTGAAACTGGACCGTGGGCGAAATCCTCCGCCGCATGACGCTGCCCAAGCGTCCGCCGGCAGCGATGGCAAAGCGTTACCAATCCTCATCGATCTGCGACGAAAGTCCAACGAGATCATCGTCGACGATGCCTGCGAGTTCCGCAGCTATGCGACGGGAAGCTGCAGCCCGCAACGCCGGCTTTTCGGTCAGGTTCTGCCCCATCAAGCAGCCGTGATTCCTGCATTTTAGCTATCGGTGGTTCTCGTCCAGCGGCCTGCTGATTTCGATGCACCATCGGGCACTATGGACGGGCGCGCATCTTTTCGTTCTGCAGTGCTGGCGAGTCCTCGGGAGTCACGATCTGTGAGCCTTGGTATAGCTGTCAAAGACCAAGAGTCTGGATGCCCCGCGAGGATTCGAACCTCGATTGACGGAGTCAGAGTCCGTAGTCTTACCTTTAGACGACGGGGCAACGCGGAGCGGCCCAGATAACGGCGAAAATCTACCGGTCAAGGGGCGAGAGCGAAGCGTGCATCGGCCGCTCATCCGCGCCGCCCGTAGCTGCCATGCCTCGCGCGGCGTTGCAGAAGCCGTTCCCTTGCGGATCGCGCCGGTGTCCACCGGGCGAGCGGAAGGCCGGTGAAGCACATGCAAAAGCTTTTGACACCGGTTTCCACATTCCCCACAAGCGCGGGAACCAACAGGCAAGCGACTTGTGAGAGGGATATCGTGGAAGCCGCCATCCGTGACATAGCCGAAGCCTTTGTCGGGGCGCGGCGCTCCGGCCAGGCGCTGGCCGCCTATCCGGGCGAACGGCCCGCCGATTTGGCGACCGCCTACAGGATCCAGGATCAGGCGCTCGCACTGTGGGACCGGCAGATCGCCGGGTGGAAGGTCGGCAAGATCAATCCGCCCGAAGAAGGCCGCTTGGGGGCGAACCGCCTTGCCGGCCCGATCTTCGCCGATTCGATCATGGAGGCGGCGGCAGAGCCCGTTGCCATGCCCACCTTCCGCGGCGGTTTCGCTGCGGCGGAGGCGGAGTTCATGCTCCGCATCGCGCCGCTGCCCGGCCGTAGCGCGCCCACCACCAACAATGAGGCGCGCGAGTGGGTCGATGCGATCCGTATCGGCATCGAAATCGCCTCCTCGCCCTATCCGGGCATCAATGCCGACGGGCCCTGCGTCACCGTGTCCGACCACGGCAACAATGCCGGGCTGGTGCTCGGCCCGCAGGTGGACCGGGCGTTGTGGACGGATCTCGACAGCATCGCGGTAACGCTGGAGATCGACGGCGAGGTGGCCGGAAAGGCCAGCACCGCGACGATGCTCGACGGGCCGTTCGGCGCCGTGCGCTTCCTGCTCCAGAACCTGCAGGACCGGGGAATCACCCCGCAGGCCGGCTGGTGGATCTCCAGCGGCGCAATCACCGGCGTGCACGAGGTCGCTCCCGGGGCGCATGTCCGCGCGCTGTTCGACGGCGCGGGTTCGGTCGAGGCCCGCATCGACTGAGAACCGGGCCGGCCCCGCGCCGGTCCGCGTGAACGGCAGAGGCCCGGCTCCGCGCAACGACCGGAGCCACACCGCCCCAGGCCAGCTTGCCGCGGCCTCCGCCCAGCCGCCTGCCGTCCGCCCGCCGCTACAGAGCCTCGAAGACGAACCGCCGGAACTTGGCCTCGCCCGGTCCCGCGGCATAGAGGCCGGGCCGCAGCATCAGGAACCCGCCGCGCACATTGTGGTGGTAGCCCGACACTTCCATGCCCCGGTCGAAACGCTGCCAGCTCTGCCCGCCATCGCCGCTCGTGTCGAAGGTGACGATGTGCCGGTCGTTGGTCACCCGCATGACCATCCGCCGCCCGTGCGGGTTCGCCGGCCGCCCGCGCTCGATCCCGTACTGGTGGGTAACGAAGCGCTGCTCGTCGAAGCCGAGCCCGGCATAGAGCTTCTCGTCGTAGAACAGCAGCAGGCCGGCGGTCCCGCCCGGGGGGATCTCGATATCCGCCTCGAAGCGATAGGCCTGGTCGCCAGTGATCAGCAGCAGCGGCGATCCGCTGGAGGGGGCGGTGCCGGCGCCCTTGAGCACCAGCGCGCCGTCCTCCACCCGCGCCCGCGCCCGCTCATTCGGGCCCGGCTTGAAGAAGTTCCACTTGCGCCCGTATTCCAGCGTCTCGAACGAGTCCGATAAAGGCTGGCCGTGCGGCACCGCCGTGCCCCCCGCGGGCTTGCGGATCGGGCGGGAGAGGTCGCCGCCGGTCATGCGAAACCAGCCATCGTCGGTCCACTCCACCGGGTCCATCAGCGTCTGCCGCCCCAGCGTCCAGAAGCCGTTCTCGAACCCGTGATACATCGACCACCAGTCGCCCGCGGGCCCCTCCACCAGAGTCGCATGGCCGCGCGACCACCACTTCTCCGCCACGTCCACCGTGCGCACCAGCGGGTTGCCGGGATGATGCTCCCACGGCCCGTGGATGGAGCGCGAGCGCGCCGCGATCACCATGTGCCCGGTCGGCGGACCGGCCGTGCCGCCCACCGCCGTGATCAGGTAGAACCACTCGCCGCGCCGGGTGATCTTCGGCCCCTCCGGCGAGAAGCCCTCGACCACCCAGTCGCTGGGATAGCGCCACGGATCGTAGACATGCTCCACCGGCCCCGCCGTCGCGAGCCCGTCGGGCGTCAGCGGCACCCTGTCTCCGCCCGACAGGAACAGCCAGCGGCTGCCGTCCTCCCCCACGGCGTGCCCCGGGTCGATATGAGCCGGCAGCTTGAGGTCGATCGGCTCGCTCCACGGCCCCTCGATCCGATCCGCCCAGATCACGTAGTTGGAGCGGTAATCGGCCGTTCGCGCCGGGATGTAGAGGTAATACCGCCCCCCATGCCTGGTCAGCTCGGGTGCCCACACCGCGCCGATATTGGTCGTCAGCGCCGCGGTGACCGGCTCCCAGTTGACGAGGTCGCGCGAGTGCCAGATCACCAGCCCCGGATAGGAATCGAAGGTGGAGAAGGTCATGTAATAATCCGCGCCGTCCTTCAGGATGGTCGGATCGGGGTGGTCCCCGGACATGATCGGATTGAGGTAATAGCCATTGCCCAGATCGGCGATCCGCTGGTTGTCGAACCCGCGCCGCCAGTCGAGCCCCGGCCCGTCGCCCGCCGCCGCGCCGACATGCGGCGCCACCCGCTGGGCCCCGGTTGCGCACCCACCCAGCAGGGTGCCGGCCGCGGTTCCGGCAAGGCCGGCCAGCGCCGCGCGCCTCGTCGGCATGATCGCCTGTTGCATCGTCTCTCTCCCGTTTTGCCGCGAGACTACCTGCTGACACCGGTGTCGTAAACCGGCTTCCCGCCCCTCGTGCCGGAGGCGGCCGGGCGGCTTTTCACATCGCGGGTCCACTCGCCTTGCCCTGACCACAGCGTTTCGCTAGCCTCCATCCCAGGTGCCGCCTGCGGGCGGTAAAAACGAGAACGAAAAGAGAGTATCGGTTCGAATGGCGGATCATAGCCCGCCGAACGAGAGGCGGGATTCCGCCGGGGTGCGCCATGCCGAAACAAGGGTCGGTGCTGGACCCCGGCTGGTCCACGGCGAAGCGTCCGGTGAACGACAGCGCGAGGGACAGGAAGCCGGCGCAAGTTGGCGCCGCCCTCCGCACAGTGCATTGCAGGCAGTGCCGCCCCATGCGCCCCGACCGCTACGGCAGGCCTATGCCGCCATCGATCTCGGCACCAACAATTGCCGCCTGCTGATCGCCCGCCCGGCCGACGAGAACTTCGTGGTGGTCGATGCCTTCAGCCGGGTCGTGCGGCTGGGGGAGGGGCTGGCGCAGACCGGGCGCCTGTCCGATGCGGCGATGGATCGCGCGGTCGGCGCCCTGCGCATCTGCGCCGACAAACTGCGCCGCCGCAATGTCCACCTCGCCCGGTCTGTCGCCACGGAGGCCTGCCGCCGCGCCACCAACGGCGCCGCCTTCATCGAGCGCGTGCGGCAGGAAACCGGCATCGTGCTCAACATCATCTCCGCGCAGGAGGAGGCGCGGCTGGCCGTGCTCGGCTGCCATATCCTGCTGGAGGACGGGATCGGCCCGGCGGTGATCTTCGACATCGGCGGCGGCTCCACCGAACTCGTCCTGATCGAGTCGGGCGCCCCGGTGCCGCGCATCCTCGACTGGCAGAGCGTGCCCTGGGGCGTCGTCTCGCTCAGCGAAACAGTCGGCGACGAGCCCGCCGAGGAGGGGGCCCGCCTCGCCCGCTACGCCCGCATGAAGCAGCTCGTCGCCGACAGCTTCGCCCCCTTCGCCGAGCGGATCGCGCCGCAGCAGACGCCCGACCTGCGCCTGCTCGGCACCAGCGGCACGGTGACGACGCTCGCCAGCCTTCATCTCGACCTGCCGCAATATGACCGCAAGGCGGTGGACGGGCTGATCGTGCCCACCCATTCCATGCGCGCGATCACCGACCGGCTCTCCACCCTCGGCCCGGGGGAGCGCCGCAAGCTGCCCTGTATCGGCAGTGACCGGGCGGATCTGGTGGTGGCGGGCTGTGCCATTCTGGAAGCGATCCTCGACATCTGGCCCGCCCCACGGCTCGGCGTGGCCGATCGCGGCATCCGCGAGGGCATCCTGCGCAGCCTGATGAGCGCCGATGCCGAGGGGGTGCAGGCGCAGGCGGCGCTACGGCGGCTGGCGCAGGGCGGGCGATGAGCCGCTCCGGTGCCGATTCCGACCGGCGGCTGCGGAGCGCGAAGAAGCGCACCGCCTCCTCCGCGCGCTGGCTCGAGCGGCAGCTGAACGACCCTTATGTGAAGCAGGCCAAGGCCGCCGGCTATCGCAGCCGCGCCGCTTTCAAGCTGGTCGAACTGGACGAGCGCTTCGGCCTGCTGAAGGGCGCGAGCCGGGTGGTCGACCTCGGCATCGCGCCGGGCGGGTGGAGCCAGGTGGTGCGCCAGCGCGCGCCCAAGGCCGCGATCGTGGGCATCGACCTGCTCGAAACCGACCCGATCGAAGGCGTGACGATCCTGCAGATGGACTTCATGGCCGACACCGCCCCGCAGGCCCTGACCGAGGCGCTGGACGGCCCGCCCGACCTCGTCCTGTCCGACATGGCCGCCAACACCGTGGGCCACAAGCAAACCGATCATCTGCGCACGATGGGCCTCGTGGAAGCCGCCGCCGATTTCGCGATCCACACGCTCGCGCCCGGCGGAGCCTTCCTCTCCAAGGTGCTCGCCGGCGGCACCGACACCACGCTCCTCGCCCTGCTCAAGCGCCATTTCACATCCGTGAAGCATGCCAAGCCGCCGGCCAGCCGCAAGGGTAGCTCGGAATGGTACGTGGTCGCCCAAGGCTTCAAAGGCAGATCCGAGGACTGAACCCGCGCGCCTTCCGCCAGCTCTGCCACGGCAGGGAGGGACTGCTCGGACGACGAGCCCGTTGGCCGAGGACGATGGCTCGGTAGCCGCAGCCCGCAAGACCGCCGCCGGGCACCCGGCAGGCGGACTCGGCGCTGCACGGCCCGGCGAAGCCGCTCCACCAGACCTGCCCGATTCGCCCGAACAACGCACCAGAGGACGATCCATCCGGGACTCCGAGCGCCCGCTGATCGCCGCGCACCTTCACGCCAATGGCGAGGTCCACCCCAACCGCAAAGAGCCTCGCCAGCACGGGGCCAGCAGCCCCGTCGCCTCAGCCCGTCAGAGACCCGGACGCGCCAACCCGATCATGCTGCCTAGGCATCCCGAAGCCGGAGCGGCCATGCGCCACCCGCCACACCGGCGCGAGTCGCGGTGCCGCCCTGCACAATCTCAGGCCGTGCCAGCCGAAGCCCCGCCGGCCCTGCATCGAGCGCCGACCGCGCCGCTACCCCTGAGCGCCGCCGGCCGCCGTCCCACCATCCGGCGCGAGGGGGTGCGGCGGGGAGCGCCTTCAGCGGGCGTCCCGCCACCTCGCGAGCGGCGCGACGGGGCGCCGCCTCAGGCGGTCGGTCAGTTGCCGCCGACCGGGTTGGTCTGCGACGCGTCGGCGGAGGGCTGTTCGGCGGCAACGGCGCCAGCCGCTGCAGCGCCGACATCTTGCGCCGGGCCGGCGCCGATCGTCGGGTCGCTCGCCGCGGGCTGCCCGCCCTCGGCCGGTTCGCCGGCGACCTCGCCTTCGGCCGGTTCCTCGACCGGGGCCGAGGGGAAGGGCGGGCCGCCGCCATTGGCGTGCAAATAGAGGATCACGTTCGCGCGGTCCTCCGGGTTGGAGAGACCGGCGAAGCTCATCTTGGTGCCGGGGGCATAGGCGCGCGGGCTGGTCAGCCACTCGTCCATCGCCTCGTAGGTCCACTCGCCGCCCTTGCTCGCCAGCGCGTCGGAATAGGCAAAGCCCGCGGCATGGCGGCCGATCGGCTTGCCCAGAACGCCGTAGAGGTTGGGCCCGATGCCGTTCGCCCCGCCCTGCTCGACCGAGTGGCACGAGGTGCACTTGGCGAACACCGAGGCCCCCGCATCTGCCGAACCGGCGGCCAGCAGGGTGGCCAGCGCCGGACCTTCGTCGGCCCCGCCTTCCTCCACCGCGTCGGCGATGGGGAAGCCCATCTGCTCCGGCCGTTCCGGACGATCGGCGTGGAAGTACATCGCGCTGACGATCGACAGGCCGAGGGCGACGATGCCGGCGAAAAGCACCCAGCCGGCGATGGTGTTGAAGCGATCGTTCATCGAGGAGGTCGTTTGGCTCGCGCTAGTTTGCGGGCCGCTCTAGGCGGGCCGGGGGCAGCGTGCAAGCCCATGAAAGGGCACCCGCTTGCCGCCGCTGCCCCGGCGCCGCGGGAGCATTTGCACCGGCCCTGCACCGCGTTGCACCCGTCCCGCACCGGCGCTGCACCGGTGCTGCACCAGTCCGGCAAGGGCGCCGCAAGGATCGCCCGGTGCGGCGCCCATGCAAGAGCGATGCGCCCCGTTTGCACCGCCCGAGCGCCCGCATTGCGAGGGCCATGCAAGCAACACTTGTCCGCGCCCGCGCGCCCGACTAGCCGCTCCGGCGATGGAAAGCTTTGCTGCCCCCGCGCTCGCGCTGGTCGAGACCATGCGCGCCGCCGCCGCCTCCGAGCCGATGCGCGCGATCGCCTTCCAGGGCGCGCCCGGCGCCAATTCGCACCGTGCTGCGATGGAGTGGGACCCGGGCTGCCTGCCGCTGCCTTGTTTTGCCTTCGAGGATGCGCTGGAGGCGGTGAGCACGGGCCTCGCCGGCAGCGCCATCATCCCGATCGAGAACAGCCGTCATGGCCGGGTCGCCGACATCCACTTCCTGCTGCCGGGCAGCGGCCTTTCCATCGTGGCCGAGCATTTCATGGCCATCCGCCACGCGCTGATGGCGGTAGGACAGGGGCCGTTCCGCGCCGCCTACAGCCACCCGCAGGCGCTCGGCCAGAGTCGCGAATATCTGCGCGAGCGGGGCATCGTGCCGCTCAGCCATGCCGATACGGCGGGGGCGGCGGCGTTCGTGGCGGAGCGGCGCGACCCCGCCATCGCGGCCATTGCCCCCAAGCTCGCCGCCGAGCTCTACGGGCTCACCATCGTCGAGGACCGGGTGGAGGACGCGGCGGACAACATGACCCGCTTCGTCGTGCTGGCGCCCGAGCCGCTCGACCCGGCGACGCTGGTGGGCGAGGTGGCGATCACCACCTTCGTGTTCGAGGTGAAGAACGTGCCGGCCGCGCTCTACAAGGCGCTGGGCGGCTTCGCCACCAACGGCGTCAACATGACCAAGCTGGAAAGCTACCAGCAGGGCGCCAGCTTCGCCGCGACCATGTTCTTTGCCGACATCATCGGCGCGCCGGGCGACCCGGCGGTGGACCGCGCGCTGGAGGAGCTGGCCTTCCATTCCAAGGAGCTGCGCGTCCTCGGCTCCTACCGGCAGGCGCGCCGGCGCGGCTAAGCGCCCGCACTTTCCCCGATTGCGTGGGGCCTCGCCCCATGCGACCATCGCCGCCGTGGACACGGGCAGGGGGAACGAGGCGGCGGGGGACAGCTTCGCGCGCGATTGGCAGGCCGTGCGCGCCGATGCCGAGATCCAGTTCGCGCCGGTCGAGATCCCGCCCAGCCCGGAACCGCCCGGCTGGTGGCGGGCGGCGCTCGAATTCCTCGGCGAGGTGCTGGAGGCGATCGGCAGGGCGCTGGCCGGGCTGGCGCAAGCGCTCGGCCTGTCCGCCTCGGCGCTGCCGTGGGTGCTGGGCGCGGCGGGGCTGGCGGTGGTTGCATGGGCCGGCTGGCGCTGGCTAGGGCCGCTATTGAAGCGCGGGCGGGCGGAGGCGGAGGGCCCGGCGGAGGAATGGCGGCCGCCTGCGGGCGCCAGCCTCGCTCTGCTGGAGGAGGCGGACAGCCTTGCCGCGCAGGGGCGCTATGACGAGGCGACGCACCTGCTTCTGACCCGCTCCATCGGCCAGATCGAGGCGGCGCGCCCCGGCCTGCTCGCCCCGTCGAGCACCGCGCGCGAGATCGCGGCCTCGCCTGCTTTGCCCGATGCGGCTCGCGCGGCCTTCGCCATTATCGCCGGGCGGGTGGAGCGGGCGCTGTTCGCGCTGCGCCGCCTGTCCGCCGAGGACTGGCAGGCGGCCCGCGCCGCCTATTCCGACTTCGCGCTGGCCGGGTCCGCCGCATGAGGGGCGGCGCCTCGCCCTTCGACCCGCGGGCGGTGCTGGGCCTGCTGCTGGTCGGGGCGGGGGCGCTGCTGCTGTTCCTCTATGCCGTGGGGGCGGGGTGGGACGGGCGCAGCGACCGCGATGGCGGGGCCCATGGCGCGGCCAACGGGCTGAACGGCTATGCCGCGCTCGTCGCCCTGCTCGAACGGCGCGGGCACGAGGTGAGCCTGTCGCGCAGCCGCGCCGGGCTCGACCGGGAGGCGCTGCTGGTGCTGACCCCGCCGCACTTCGCCGATGGCGCAGCGATCGAGCACCTGCTGCTGGAGCGGCGCTGGCAGGGCCCGACCCTGCTGATCCTGCCCAAATGGTTCGCGATGGAACTGCCGGAAGACGCGCCGGTGGATACGCCGGCCGGCTGGGTCCAGCTGGCGGGCGCGCAACCGCCCGGCTGGCTGGAAGAGTTGGACGCGTTGGCGCAGCTGAAGCCGGTGATTGTGGAGGCGCGCTTTTGGCGCGGCCTCGAGCGGGCGGGCGCGCTGCCGAGCCCCGACAAGGTGCAGGCGCTGCAAGGCGAGGGGCCCGAGCCGCTGGTGGAGGCGACCGGCGGCGCGGTGCTGGCGACCGTGCTGCAAGGCGCGGACTGGCCGGTCATCGTCGTCGCCGAGCCGGACCTGCTCAACAATCACGCCCTAGCCGATCCGCAGCGAGCCGCCCTGGCCGTGGCACTGGTGGAACGGGCAATGGACGGGGAGGACCTGCCCGTCATCTTCGACCTGACGCTCCCCGGTCTCGGGAGTGCTCAGAACCTGCTGACGCTGGCCTTCACGCCGCCCTTCCTCGCCGGGACCTTGTGCCTGATCCTCGCCGCCATCGTGGTCGGCTGGCGGGCCCTGCGGCGGTTCGGCCCGCCCTTGGCCGAGGCGCCGGGCGCTGCGGGCTCGCAGGCGATGGGCAAGCGGCAGCTCGCCCGCAATGGCGCGGCGCTGGTGGAGCGGGCGAAGCGCTGGCACCTGCTCGGCCCGCCTTTTGCGGCGCTGATGGCCCGGCGGATCGCCGCCCGGCTGGGCTCGCGCGAGCATGACGAGGCGACGCTCGCCCGCCTGCTCGCCGCGCGCGGAGAGGAGGAGGACTTCGCCGCCCGCATGGCGGCGCTGCGCGGCGCCCGGCGCCCACGCGACCTGCTGCACGCGGCCCGCGAACTGAACGCACTCGAAAGGACGCTTGCCCGATGAATCTCGAACAGACGCGCGATCTCGCCTCCGCCATCCGGGCGGAGATCGGCAAGGCGGTCGTGGGGCAGGAGCCGATTGTCGACCACCTGTTGATCGCGCTGGTGGCGCAGGGGCATGTGCTGCTGGAGGGGCCGCCGGGCACCGCCAAGACCTTCCTGGCGCAATGCTTCGCCTGTGCGAGCGGGATGCAATATGGGCGCATCCAGTTCACGCCCGATTTGCTTCCGGGCGACATTCTCGGCTCCAACCTGTTCAACTTCCAGACCAGCCAGTTCACCTTGACGCGCGGGCCGATCTTCCGCGAATTGCTGCTGGCGGACGAGATCAACCGGACGCCGCCCAAGACCCAGGCCGCCCTGCTGGAGGCTATGCAGGAGCGGCAGGTGACGCTCGATGGCGAGGCGCACCGCCTGCCCGACCGCTTCATGGTGGTGGCGACGCAGAACCCGATCGAGAGCCAGGGCGTCTATCCGCTGCCCGAGGCGCAGCTCGACCGGTTCCTGTTCAAGCTGCTCGTGCCCTATCCCAGCGCGGAGGAGGAGGCGGCGATCGTCGCGCGCTTCGGCGAGCGCAGCGGTCCGCCCCGCCCGGCCGAGTTCGGCATCGGCGCGGTGGCGGATGCGGCGGCGATCGGCGCGGCGCAGGAGGCGGTGAAGACGGTGACGCTCTCGCCCGAGGTGATCGGCTACACGGTTGCGCTGGTGCGGGCGACTCGCGAGAGTGCGGACCTCGCCAGCGGCGCTTCCCCGCGCGCGGCGGTGCTGCTGGCCAATGCGGCGCGGGCGCGGGCGGCGCTGGACGGGCGCGATTATGTGCTGCCCGACGATGTGAAGGCGCTCGCCACGGCGACCTTGCGCCACCGCCTGCTGCTCTCTCCCGCGGCGGAGATCGAGGGGCGGCAGGTGGAGGAGCTCGTCGCCGGGCTGATCGAGCGGACCGAGGCGCCGCGGTGATCTTGCGGGATGCTTGGCGGGCGGTTGGTGGCGGGAGCGCGGCGGTGTGGATTGCGCTTCCGGTGGCGGCACTGGGCGGGGTGCCCGTGAACGAATCGCGTTTGGCGGTTGCGGCGTTGGTTGGCGCGCCTCTTCTCGCGGGGCCGGCATGAGGTTGCGGCGTATCTCGCCTGCGAAGTCCGCGCTTCATGGGGCAGCTCTTCGTTCGTGTTCGGGCGTCGCCCCTGCAAGCGCTGCGCTTCCGAATCGCGGCCGCTCCGCTGTCGTGCTGGCGAGGCGCATCGGGTGAAAGCGGCGCTGGTCCCCTCGGCGCGGGCGCTGGTGCTGCTGGCGCTGTTCGCGCCTTTGGCGGTGGTGATCGCAGCGCTGGCGCCGGGGGCGTGGCTGCTCGCGCCGGGGGCGGCGTTGGTATTGGTGGCGGCGGTGGTGCTCGATGGGCTGCTGGCGGGCCGGTTGCAGGAGGTGAGTGTGGCCGCGCCCGAGGATGCGGAGATCGGGCAGGTGCTGCGGGTGGCGGTGCTGGCGGAGTTCGCGCGCGCGCCCGGCGGGGGGCGGGGCGGGGCTCCGGTGGCGGCGCTCGGCTTCGATCCGCTGCTGGGGGCGCGCGGCAGGGCGACCTGCACGCTTGCGCCGGTAGGGGCGTCGGGGCTGTCGGAGGCGGCGGCTGGCGCGGACGGCCTGTGGTCCGGCGCGGTGGAGCTGGTGCCGGCGCGGCGGGGGACGGGCACCGTGGAGCGATTGTGGCTGCGCTGGCCGGGGCCGCTGGGGCTGGCGCATCGGCAGGTCTCGCAAGTGCTGGAGCGGCGGGTGCGCGTGTGGCCCGACCTGTCGCCGGTGCGCTCGCCCGTGCTGCAGGCGAGCCTGCGCGATGCCCGCTTCGGGCTGCTGGCGCGGCGGCTGCGGGGCGAGGGCTCGCAGTTCGAGGCCTTGAGCGAATATGCGCCCGGCATCGACCGCCGGCGGATCGACTGGAAGGCGAGCGCCCGCCACACCCATCTGCTGGCGCGCGAGAACGAGGCGGAGCGCGACAACCAGATCGTCTTCGCCCTCGATTGCGGTTCGGCGATGAGCGGGCCGGTCGATGGGCTGCCCCGGCTCGACCGGGCGATCTCCGCCGCGCTGACCGCCGCCTTCGTGGCGCTGAAGGGCGGCGACCGGGTGGCGCTGTTCGGCTTTGCCGACCGGCCGCTGGCGCTGACCCCCTTCGCCGCGGAAGCGCGCGCCTTCCATCGCCTGCAGAGCGCCGCCGCCGAACTCGACTACGTGCCGCGGGAGGCCAATTTCACGCTCGCATTGGCGACGTTGAGTGCGCGGCTGCGGCGGCGGTCGCTGATCGTGCTGTTCTCCGACTTCGCCGATGCGACCGCGGCGGAGCTGATGGTGGAGAGCGTCGAGCGGCTGCTGCGCCACCATCTGGTCCTGTTCGTGGCGCTGGCGGACACGGAACTGGCCGAGCTGATCGGGGCCGAGCCGCGCGCCACGGGCGACATCGCCGCTGCGGTCGCCGCCGACGCGCTGGCGCAGCAGAGGGCGCTGGTGCTCACCCGGCTGCGGCGGCTGGGCGTGGATGTGATCGAGGCGCCGTGGCAGGCGGTGGGGTACCGGCTGATCGACCGCTACCTCGCGCTGCGCCGGGCGGAGGCGATCGGCTGATGGCTCGGCGAGTGTGCCGCAATTCGTTTGGGGGCTGCCGTGGCCGCGTGTGCCGATGTGCGTTCGCTGCGCTGTGGGCGGGCTGGTCGGCAGGCCCGGTGCCGAGGGTGCGAGGCGATTGATGGCGCTCCCGTCGCTGCCGTTCTTCCGCCGGCAAGAGGTCGCCCTGCCGCCCGATGTGGAGGCGGCGAGCTTGCGCTCCGATCGCTTCCGGCTGGAGCGGGAAGTGGGGTGGCGGCGGCTGGAGGCGATCGTCGCCCGGCTGGAGAAGGGGCAGGTACGGCGCATCTCCGACGAGGACCTGCTCGCGGTGCCGGTGCTCTATCGGCAGGCGGCATCGAGCCTGGCGGTGGCGCGCGAGACCTCGCTCGATGCGGGCACGCTGGGCTATCTTGAGTCGCTGGTGCGGCGGGCGTGGTTCCAGGTCCACGGGCCGCGCGTGGGGCTGCTGGCCTGGGCGCGGCACTTCCTCGGCGGCGGGTGGGGCGCGGCGGTGCGGGCCCTGCTGCCGGAGATCGGCATTGCGCTGGCGGTGATGACGGCAGGCGTGCTGGTCGGCTGGCTGCTGGTGGCGAGCGACCCCGACTGGTTCCATGCGCTCGTGCCCGGCGACTTCGCCGATGTGCGCCAGCCGGGCGCCGGGCGCGAGGCTCTGGCGGAGACGCTGGGCGGCGCGCAGCAGGGCGAATCGCTGGCAATGTTCGCCAGCTATCTGTTCTCCAACAACACGGCCGTGGCGGTGCTGGCCTTCGCCACCGGCTTTGCCTTCGGCATTCCGACGCTGCTGCTGCTGGTGTGGAACCTGGCGCTGCTGGGGGCGATGCTGTGGGTTTTCGCCCAGGCGGGGCTGGGTGCGGAGTTCCTCGCCTGGCTGTCGGTGCACGGCACGACCGAGCTGGCGGCGATCGCGCTGGCGGGGGCGGCGGGGCTGCATGTCGGGCGGAGCATGGCCTTTCCCGGCGAGCGGGCGGTGATGCAGGCCGCCGCCGAGGCCGGACGGCGCGCGGCGCAGGTGATGGCGGGCGTGGTGGTGATGCTGGCGGTCGCCGGCCTGCTCGAAGGCTATGCGCGCCAGCTGGTGACCGACCCTGCCGCGCGGGCGGGGATCGGCGGGGGGATGCTGCTGTTGTGGATCGGCTATTTCGGCCTGGGGCGGCGCGGACCGGCGGAGGAGCCGGCGTGAGCGCGATCGCCCCGGCGCGGGACGAGCGGCGCGTCCGGGCGCTGGTGACGCCCGAGGGCGTCGACCTGCCGCTGGTGCTGGCGAGCCGGGGCGCGCGGGCGGGGGCGCTGCTGCTGGACCTGCTGTTCGTGTGTGTCGCGCTGGTTCTCGTCCTGCTGCTGGTCGGGCTGGTCGGACTGGGCGCGTTCGAGGTCGATCTGTCGCGCGCGCGGCCGGCGCTGGAGGTGCTGGGCGTGATTGCCGTGCTGACATTGTTCTTCGCGCGCTTCGGCTATTTCCTGCTGTTCGAGCTGGGGCCGCGCGGGGCGACGCCGGGCAAGCGCGTGCTGGGCATCCGCGTGGCGGCGCGGCCCGGGCCGGGCGGCAGCGGGCGGCGGCTGACCGCCGAAGCGGTGATCGCGCGCAATTTGATGCGCGATGTGGAGGTGTTCATCCCCGCCTTCTTCCTGATGGGGGGTGCGAGCGACATGGGGGTGGCGGGTGCGGCGGCGTTCGTCTGGTTGGCATTGTTCGTGCTGTTCCCCTTCTTCAACCGCGATGCCCTGCGGGCTGGAGACGTGGTGGCGGGCACCTGGGTGGTGGAGGCGCCCCGCGCCGCGCTGCCCACGGCGCTGTCGGTGGCGCCAGCGCCGGAGGGGGAGGGAGGGCGCGCGGCTTATCATTTCGGCCCTGCCGAGCTGTCGGTCTATGGCGAGCATGAGCTAAAGGTGCTGGAGGGCGTGCTGCGGCAGGACAGCAAGGCCGCCGAGCGGCAGGTGGCGGAGGCGATCTGCCGCAAGATCGGGTGGCAGCTTGGGGCCGATGAACATGAGGGCGACGAGCGCGCCTTCCTCAAGGCGTTCTACGCGGCCCTACGCGCGCATCTGGAGCGCGGCATGCGCTTCGGGCGGCGGCGGCGGGACAAGTTCGGCTGAGCGGCGCGGTTGGTCGCAGGGAAGCGGCTGCTGCTGCTGGGCCGGGCCGACCTGCGGAGTGGGTGCGCGGGGTGGCTGGCCGGCTGGGGGGAGGGCTCGCCTGCTGTCGGGGCGGACGGCTTATGGAAGCGGTGGGGCGGCTCGTCGGCTGCGGTGAGGGGCGCGGTGCCAGCGTCGATCCCTCCCATCGCTGGTGCAGAGGGGGGGGGCGAGAGGGCGACCGCCGACTGCCGACGAGCGAGGGCGGCCTAGCGCTCTCTAACAAACGCCACCAGCGATGATCTCCGCGCTTTATTCCTTGGCGAAGATGGCCACCTCGCTTGTGCCCGTGGAGTCCGCGCGGCCGCGATACATGCCGGGCGTGTTGAAGGAGAAGACGGTGCTGCCGTCCGGCGCGGCGACAATCACGCCGCCGTCGCCGCCCATCGCTCCGACTTCGGCGATGATCGTGTCGGCGGCGACCTGCGCGCTCTCGCCCAGGAGGCGCATGCGGGTGCAGATCTGCGCGGCGACATTGGCGCGGATGAAGAACTCGCCGGCCCCGGTGGCGGACACCGCGCAGGCCCGGTCGTCGGCATAATTGCCCGCGCCGATCACCGGCGAATCGCCGATCCGGCCCCAGCGCTTGCCGGTGAGCCCTCCGGTCGAGGTGCCTGCGGCGAGGTGGCCGTCCTGGTCCAGCGCCACCGCGCCGACGGTGCCGTATTTCAGGTCCACGTCGAAATAGCCGAGCCCGTCCCCGCTTTGGCGTTCCTTCAGCTCGTCGAGCTGGCGGCGGCGTTCGGGGGTGGCGAACCATTCGGGGCCGGCCTGCTCCAGCCCCTGCTCGCGGGCGAATTGCTCGGCGCCCTCGCGGCTGAGGAAGACGTGGGGGCTGTCCTCCATCACCGCGCGGGCGAGGCGGATCGGGTTCTTCACCGTCGTGACGCCGGTGGCCGCGCCGGCCGAGCGGTCGCGGCCGTCCATGATCGAAGAATCGAGCTCGTTGACGCCCTCGAAGGTGAACACGGCGCCGCGCCCGGCATTGAAGTGCGGGTCGTCCTCCAGCAGCACGATCGCTGCCTCCACCGCATCGAGGGCGCTGCCGCCCTCCGCCAGCACCGCGGCGCCGGCATCGAGCGCCCGGGCCAATGCGGCGCGGTATTCGGCCTGCTGCTCGTCGCTCATGCGCTCGCGCGCCATGGTGCCCGCGCCCCCGTGGATGGCGATGCTCCATTGCGGCTCGGTCATGATGTTGTCCTGTGCGTGGGCGGGGGAGAGGGCGAGGAGGGTGGCCATGAGAGCGAGCATGGCCTTGCGGGGTCTTGTCAGCACGGCACCTGGCGTAGCACAGGGCGGCCGTGGCTCAAGAGCATCCATCCTATCGCATCGTGCCCGACGACCTGCGCGGCGCGGCGGTGCTGTCGCTGCTGGCGTTTCACCTGGCCGAAATGCATCGCTGGTCGCCGGCGTGCAAGGTCCACGCCATGCCGGTGGAGCGGCTGCGCGCGCCGGATGTCGCCTTCTACAGCGCGTGGGCGGGCGAGGCGCTGGCGGCGGTGGGGGCACTCAAGCACCTTGGCGAGGGGCGGGGCGAGATCAAGTCGATGCGCGCGGCCCCGGCCTTTCGCGGGCGGGGCGCGGGCGAGGCGATGCTGCTGCACCTGATGGGCGAGGCGCGAGGGCGCGGCTATCGCTGGCTGGGGCTGGAGACCGGGCGACCCGCACCGTTCGAGCCGGCGGGCGCGCTCTACCGCAAGCATGGCTTTGCCGAATGCGCCCCGTTCGAAGACTACGTTTCGGACGAGTTCTCGCTGTGCATGGCGCGGGAGCTGTAGGGTGGGTTCAGGCGAGATTCTGTTCCGGGCAGCGGAGCCCGGCGATGAGGCGGCGCTGGCGGCGTTCGCGCGGGACGCGTTCGATGCGGCCTTCGGGCACCTCTACGCGCCGGAGGACCTGGCAAGCTTCTCCACCGGAGAGCGCAGCCAGGAGCGCTATGCCGCCCAGATCGCCGACCCGGCGGTGCGGGTGCAGCTGGCGGAGATGGACGGGGTGCTGGTCGCCTATGCGCTGATCATGCTGGGGCAGGGCTTTGCCGAGCGGCCACAGCCGCGGCCGGCCCGGCCCGTCTATCTGAGCCAGCTTTACTGCGCGCGCGGGATGACCGGGCGCGGCACCGGTGCGGTGCTGTTGCGCTGGGCCCTGGACGAGGCGCGCAGCTGGGGCGCGGATGCGGTGCAGCTGAGCGTGTTCAGCGAGAACTACGGGGCGCAGCGATTCTATCGCCGGCACGGCTTCGCGCATGTGGCGGACATCGACTTCTGGGTCGGCGGGCACCGCGACGACGAGTTCCTGTACGAGCTGGCGCTCCGATAGCGCGGTTCGCGGGCTCGGCGCGTCGGTTCGGCGCCTCGGCTTGGCCGCTGAGCTGCCTGTGCCTGTGCCCCGAGCGAGTGGAGAGGCGCCTGCTGCGAGCGCGCGTGAGGCCGGGCGCCTTGGGCCGTCTCCCCGCGTGCTCCGAGCGGGCCGAGCGGGTTGGCTGAAGCGGCGGAGGGCCTGATCGGCGGCGAGAGCAGATCGTCGCCGCCGCGCCGAATGCGCCGGCGCCCGAGCCGGAGCCGCCGAACATGCCCGCGGGCATGGGCGGGCGGGTGCGAGCAGGGGCCTGGCCGTGACTCGGTTCGCGCATGAGCCGGAGGGCTGGGCGCGGAGAGTGGGCGGACCTTCGATGCGGTCCGCGCATGAGCCGCAGCGCCGGCATGCGACTCTGCCGCGCCCCTCACTTTCACGCGCCGGAAGAGCCCTCCGCGCCATCGCGTAGCAGCGGGTCGGTGAGGATCGTGTCGCGCCCGGCGCGGATGTCGCCGGCCGCGTTCTGGGCGCGGAGCCGCTCGGCGTCGATCCGGCGGTAGGTGGCCTCGGCGCGGTCTATCTGCGTTTCGCTGAGGCCCAGCGCGTCGAGGCTCAGCCGGGCCATCCGCATCGCCGATTCGAGCACCTCGCGCACCACATAGTCCACCGGGCGGCCGTGCAGTTTCATCACGCTGCGCCGGTCGAAGCCGCGAACGTAGATCGCCGCCTGCGGGAAGGCGTCGTGCACCGCCTGGACCAGTTCGGGCTCCACCTGATCGCGATCGATGCAGAACAGGATCAGCTGCGCCTCCGCCGCACCGGCCTGGCGCAGCAGGTCGAGCCGCGTGCCGTCGCCAAAATAGACCTTCGCGCCGAATTCCTGCGCGAGGTCGATCAGGTCTACGTCCTGGTCGATCAGGGTGACGGGGATGCCGGCGGCGATCAGCGTCTGCGCCACCGTCTGGCCGAAGCGGCCATAGCCGACCACCAGCGCGCTCGCCTGCTGGCCGCTGGGGCCGTCGCGTTCCTGGCCCCCTGCGGTGGCCGGCCGGCGGAAGCGCCTGGTGGCGCTCATGAGGAAGGGCGTGGTCGCCATGGAGAGGGTGACGATGGCGGCAAAGACGCTCGCCGCCTCCTCCGAGACGAGCAGCGAATCCTGCGCCAGCGCGAACAGGACGAAGCCGAACTCGCCGCCCTGGCTGAGCAGCAGGCCCAGCGCGAGGGCGCCGCGCCAGTCCATGCGGAAGGCGAGCGCGAGCCCAAAGATAACGAGCGCCTTGGTCGCGATCAGCCCGGCGGCGAGGCCGAAGACGAACAGCGGCCGTTCCGCGATCGCGGAAAGGTCGAGCATCATGCCCACGGCGAGGAAGAACAGGCCGAGCAGGATCGAGCGGAACGGCTCGACATCCGCCTCCAGCTCGTGGCGATAGGGCGTGTCGGCCAGCATCACGCCCGCGACGAACGCGCCGAGCGCCGTCGACAGCCCCAGCGCCTCCATCAATGCGGCCGAGGCGACCACCGTGAACAGGGCCGCCACGACGAACATCTCGCGCTCGCCCAGCCCGCCGATCAGCCGGAACAGCGGGCGGATCAGGAAGCGCCCGGCGGCGATCAGCCCGACCACGGCGGCAAGGCTCATCAGCACCAGTTCCCACGCCGCCGGCCCGCCCTGGTCGGCCGGATTGCGGCTGAGCGCGGCGGTGATGGTGATGAGCGGGATGATCGAGAGATCCTGGAACAGCAGGATGGCAAAGGCCCGTTCCCCGAACGGCGTGCGCAGGCCGCCCGCCGATTGCAGCATCGGCAGCACCTGCGCGGTGGAGGAGAGGCCCAGCGGCAGGCCCAGCGCCAGGGCGGCGGCGGGGGTGAAATCTGTGGTGAGCAGGATCAGCCCCGTTACCGCCAGCCCGCACAGCGCCACCTGCAGCAGGCCCAGGCCGAAGATCTCGTGCTTCATCCGCCACAGCCGCGCGGGGCTCAGCTCCAGCCCGACGATGAACAGCAGCATGACGATGCCCAGCTCGCCGATGCCGCTCATCATCTCGGCATCGCTGGCGAGGCCGAGCAGCTGCGGCCCGACCAGCGCGCCGGCGACGAGATAGCCGAGCGTGGCGCCCAGCCCCGCGCGCCGGAACAGCAGGACCGAGGCGAGCGCGAAGCCGAGCAGGACGAAGCCCGCCTGCAGCAGCGCGGCGGTGCCGTGTTCCTCCATCAGCGGCCGCCTTTCGGCGCGGTGCGGGGGCGCGGGGACGAGCGGTGGAGCATGGCCCGCGCGATGTCGCGCATTGCGGGCGTGCTGGCAATGCGGTGACGCATCTTGCGCTGGCGAGGAGGCCGAGCGAGCCGGCCGAATGCGAGTCCGGCGCGCCGGCTTGGCGGGGCGGGCGGGCCGTCCCTCGCGTGCCGTGCGCCGGTTGCCGGGGCTCGATCCCTTCCGCCGGGCAAATTTCACCCTCGCGCCCGAGCGGCTCGCAACCGATGCGGCCCTGGCTGATCGGCTGCGTCTGACCGTCACGCCTTTAACCGGTCACGTGACATGCCTATAGGAGGCTCATGTCCGCAATCCGTCCATGGCGCACCATCGATCGCCGCCCGAGCCGCCAGATCATGGTCGGCAATGTCCCCGTTGGCGGCGATGCGCCGATCAGCGTGCAGACGATGACCAACACCCCCACCACCGATGCGGCGGCGACGATCGACCAGATTCGCCGCTGCGAGGAGGCCGGGGCCGACATCGTGCGCGTCTCCTGCCCGGACAGCGACTCGACCGCCGCCTTCCGCCAGATCGTGCGCGAATCGCGGGTGCCGCTCGTCGCCGACATCCACTTTCACTACAAGCGCGCGCTGGAAGCGGCCGATGCGGGCGCGGCGTGCCTGCGCATCAATCCCGGCAATATCGGCAGCAGCGAGCGGGTGGCCGAAGTGGTGCGCGCGGCCAAGGCCAATGGCTGCTCGATCCGCATCGGCGTGAACGCGGGGAGCCTCGAGAAGGACCTGCTCGAGAAATACGGCGAGCCCTGCCCGGAGGCGCTGGTGGAAAGCGCGCTCGACCATATCAAGCTGCTGCAGGACCACGATTTCCACGAATTCAAGGTGGCGGTGAAGGCGAGCGATGTGTTCCTCGCCGTGGCCGCCTACATGGCGCTGGCGGAGACCGTCGACTGCCCGCTGCACCTCGGCATCACCGAGGCGGGCGGGCTGATCGGCGGGACGGTCAAGAGCGCGGTCGGCATGGGCAATCTGCTGTGGGCGGGGATCGGCGATACGATCCGGGTCTCGCTTTCGGCCGAGCCCGAGCAAGAGGTGCGCGTCGGGTTCGAGATCCTCAAGGCGCTGGGCCTGCGGACGCGGGGCGTGCGAGTGGTCTCTTGCCCGAGCTGCGCGCGGCAGGGCTTCGACGTGATCCGCACCGTACAGGCGTTGGAAGACCGGCTGAGCCACATCAAGACGCCGCTCTCGCTGTCCGTGCTCGGCTGCGTGGTCAATGGACCGGGCGAGGCGCGCGAGACCGATATCGGCATCACCGGCGGCGGCGCGGGCAAGCACATGGTGTACCTCTCCGGCGTGACCGACCACCATGTGACGAGCGACCTGATGCTCGACCATATCGTCAAGCTGGTCGAGGCCAAGGCCGCCGAGATCGAGGCCGGGATGAGCGATGCCGGCATGGCCGACGCGGTCGCGGCCGAGTAGGCACGTCGCCCTCCGAAGCGGCGGAGTGATGCGCGCGACCTTCACCCGGCTCGGCGCGGTGCTGCGCGACGGTTTTCGCATCTGGTGGCTGGCGCCGCTCGTCCCGCTGCTGGCGGTGGTGCCCGAGGCGGCGCAGCACCTCGCGGAAATCCGCATCGGCATGTTCGACAGCCTGCAGGCCGCGCGCGTGGTGGCGGACGACCCGCGACGGATGGTGTGGGGCTATCTCAAGATTGCCGGATTGCTGCTGGCGATCCTGGCTACGGTCCGGTTCTGGGCCGCGCGCGGCTCCGGGCGGCCATGGTGGGATCTGCGCGGGGTGGCCTGGCGCAACCTGCTGCTGGCGGTGCTGCTTATGGGCCTGAGCCTGGTGCCGGCCGCGGCCCTGAAATGGGCAGTCGGCGAGGCGCGCGCAGGATTGTGGATCGATATCGCCGTCACCCTCGCGACGTTGCCGCTGCTCACGCTGCTGGCCGGCGGGTTGGCCGGCGATCGCGAGCTCGGCCTCAGGGCGGTGTTCCGCAACGGCTGGCTGACCTCGCTGCGCATCTTCGTGTTCGCTGCCTTGGTGTGGGCGCCGCTCGCCGTGCTGCACATGATGAACCACCGATGGGCGATGGGCGGCCCTGATTGGGCGGTGTGGCTGCTGATGGGCTTCGATTCGCTGGTGGTCGGTCTGCTGGCGACCATGGCCGGGGCCGCGATCCACCATGGCTATGCTCCGGCCGAGGCAATTTCGACCCGGGGGGCGACGTCGTCGGAGTAGGGCGGAGGCGGCGTCCTGCACCGGCTCCAGCCTCCGCTCGGCCAGTCGGGCGTCGACGGGTGAGCGGGCCGACGAACAGCGTGTCGCCAGCCCGCCAGTATCTCCGCAGGGTGCGGCGTGGCTCTCCATGCCGGAGTCGAGGCAGCACCGGAGGTTGCCCTCCAGCGCCCGGCTAGGTGCACGCCGCGCCGCAGCCGCTCGATGCCGGCGTGAAACGGGCGAACATGCCGAGCGACCGAGCAGCGGTCCGGCGAGCGCAACCGCACCCGCCGGGCCGAGGGAAGCCCCGGCGGCGCGGCCTTACTGCACCGCCACGACGGCGACCGACTTGGCCGGGAGGTCGAACACCAGGCCTTCATCCGTGCTCCGCCCGCTGAAGCTCTGCGGCACCAGGCGCTCGGGCTGCTCGAACGTATTGTGCGTGTCGAGCTCCGTGCCGACGAGAATGCGGCCCGTCGCGCTGCCCGACATGCCGGTGTTCACCTGGGCCGGCTGGTTCGGGTCGAGGTTGACCAGCGCCATGTACAGCCGCCCGTCCGTGCCGCGTGCGACCGAGACGTCGACCATCGGCAGGCTGATGTCGCCATGGCGATATTGCGGCCCCGCCACCGAGGCCGGCAGCGGCGTCGCGCCCTTGAACGGCTGGTACATGTCGAACACGTGGTAGGTCGGCGTCAGCAGCATGTCCTCGCCATCGGTGAGGATCATCGCCTGCAGCACGTTCACCATCTGCGCGATGTTGGCCATCTTCACGCGGCTTGTATGGCGGTGGAAGATGTTGAGCGTCAGCGCCGCGACCTCGGCATCGCGGATCGAGTTCTGCTGGTAGAGGAAGCCCGGCGTGGAGCCCGGCTCCTGATCGTACCAGGTGCCCCATTCATCGACATAGAGCGCCACCCGCTTTTCCGGATCGTACCGGTCCATGATGGTGACGTGCCGGGTGACCAGCTCGTCCATGCGCAGCGCGTTGCGCAGGGTGGAGGCCCAGGCCTCCTCGGTGAAGCCGGTGGCCGCGCCCTTGTTCTCCCAGCTGCCGGGGAAGGTGTAATAGTGCAGGCTGATCGCATCCATCTGGTTGCGGGCATCGCGCATCAGCACTTCGGTGAAGTTGTAATCGTCGACATTGGCGCCGGTGGCGACCCTGACGATCGGCTCGACCCCGCGCGGCGTCTTGACGAAGGTCTGGTAGCGGCGGTGCAGGTCGGCCGAATATTCAGGCTGCATGTTGCCGCCGCAGCCCCAGCTTTCATTGCCGACGCCGAAATAGTCGATCTTCCACGGCTCCTCGCGCCCGTTTTCGCGGCGCATATTGGCGAGCGTCGCGTCCGCGTCGGAGGTCATGTATTCGACCCAGCGGCCCATCTCGATCGGCGGCAGCGAGCCCATGTTGCCGGCGACATAGGTCTTGGTGCCGAGCATCTCGCTATAATTCATGAATTCGTGCGTGCCGAAGCTGTTGTCTTCCACCACGCCGCCCCAGTGGGTGTTCACCCGCGTCGGGCGCTTGTTGCGCGGGCCGATGCCGTCGCGCCAGTCATATTCGTCCGCGAAGCAGCCCCCGGGCCAGCGCACGACCGGCACGTTGATGTGCCGGAGCGCCTCGGTCACGTCGTTGCGATAGCCGTTGGTGTTGGGGATCCTGGAGTTCGTGCCGACCCAGATGCCCTCGTAGATGCCGCGGCCCAGATGCTCGGCGAACTGGCCGTAGACCTCCGGCTCGATCACCGGCTGCGGGCTGTCGAAATCGACCGACATCGTCACCTGCGCCGGAGCCTGGCCCTGTGGCTGGCCCTGTTGCTGCGCCTGCGCCTGCGCGGATGGGGCGAGCGCGAGCGCCGCCGCCGTGGCGAGCATCGTTGTCAGTACCTTCATCACATCCTCCTAGTCCGCCTGTTGACGGTTATTCCTCGAACGGGCCCACCTCGGTCCGCCGGCCGAGCAGGAAGGCGTCGGCCACGTGGCGGAAGGGCGAGAGATCCACATCGCTTTCCCGCCGGGCGAGCAGGTCCGCGAAATGGCGATAAAGCCGCGCATATTCGGGCTCCTCGCCCACGTCGCGCGGCTCGCCATTCGTGGCGAGCTTGGCCGCACCGGCGGAAAGCTTCAGGTGGCCATCGTCTGTCTCGACATCGATGTCCCAGGTCTGCGGGCCGCGCTGGTCGAAATCGAAGAACACCTCGACCGGGGCGCCGGCGCAATCGAACGCCAGGTCGGCCGCGATCGGCGCCGGCCTGTTGGCCGGAAAGCGCAGTTCCGCCGATTGCAGCTGCATCGGCGCGGGCAGGATCTTGGTCAGCACCGACAGCGCGTTGATGCCCGGGTCGAACACGCCGATGCCCGGCTCCCAGATCCAGTCCTGGCCCGGGTGCCAGATGCGCACGTCTTCCTTCCAGTTCACCTCGACGCGGCGAATGGTGCGCTCAGCGATCCACTGGCGCGCCGGCTCCACCCCGGCCGCCTCGCGCGAATGCCAGGTGGCATAGAGGATGCGCCCCGCGGCCTGCGCCAGCGGCAGGAAGCCCTCCGCCTCGCTGAGCGTCGCTGCGGGCGGCTTCTCGATCATCACGTCGAGGCCGTGGTCCAGCGCCTCCGCGATCAGCGCGGTGCGCCCGCGCGGCGGCGTGCAGATGGAGAGAGCCTGCACATCGGGCATGGCGCGCATCATCTCAGCCACGGTGCGGAAGCCCGGCACGCCCTCGGGCGGCGTGTGCCCGGTGATGGCGGCGACCAGCTCGAACCGGTCGCTCGCGGCGATGGTCGGCACGTGCTGGTCGCGGGCGATCTTGCCGATGCCGGCGAGAGCGATCCTGGTCGGCGCAGCTGTGCTCACAGGGCGCTCACCTTGATGTCGTCCGACACCACCGCCGCCGCGCGCGAGAGCGGATTGCGGACCGGCATGGTGAAGGGCGGGGCGATCACCTCGAACACATCACCCTCCTCGGTGCGGATGTCGTCGGAGAAGGACAAGGTGGCCGTGCCGAAGAAATGGACATGCACGTCGCCCGGGCGGCGGAACAGGTCGTACTTGAAGTGGTGGTGCTCCAAATTGGCGAGCGTGTGCGACATGTTGGCCTCGCCGGTCAGGAACGGCTTTTCCCACAAAACCTCGCCATTGCGCAGGATGCGGCTGGTGCCCTGAACATCGTCGGGCAGTTCGCCCAGCAGCAATTCGGGGCCGAGCGCCGCCTGCCGCAGCTTGGAATGCGCGAGCCACAGGTAATTGCCGCGCTCGATCACGTGGTCGGAAAACTCGTTGGCCAGCGCGAAGCCGAGCCGGCGGGGCCGCCCGTTCTCGTCGATCAGGTAGATGCCGGCGATCTCCGGCTCCTCGGAGCCATCCTGCGCGAAATCGGGCGAGGCGAGCGGCTCGCCAGGGCCGACGAGGCAGCTGCCATCGCCCTTGTAGAACCATTCGGGCTGCACGCCGACCTCGCCCGCCTGGGGCTTGCCGCCTTCGAGCCCCATGCGGAACATGCGCATGGAATCGGTCATGCTGCCCGAGGCCGCGGCTGCATGCATCTTGTCGCGCCCCTCGGCCGAGCCGAGATGGGTGAGGCCCGTGCCCGTCATCAGGCAATGCGCCGGATCGGGATGGTCGATGGGGGCGAGCAGCCGCCCCTCGGCCTCGGCCGCGGCGAGGTCGGCCACCCCGCCACGCCGCGCCTCGGCCGCATCGGCCAGCGACACGCCTTCGCGCAGGGCCGTGGTGGCGAGCGCATAGACGCTCTCCACCCCGTCGAGCCGGACGGCCCCCTCGTCGGTCAGCAGAGCGACCGCGCGCCCGCCGGCGCTTTCCCGATATTGTACCAGTCGCACGTTCATCTCTCTCCCGTCCTGGCCGTTCGCGGCCCCGTCCTAGCCGTTATCGGCCCAGTCCTAGCCATTATCGGCATTGTCAGACCGTCATCTGCCCGTCGAGCCGGTGCGGAATCCCGGCCTGCGCGCCCTGCTTGAGCACGTCCGGCAGCAGGCTGTCGGGCATGTCCTGGAAGCAGACCGGGCGCAGGAAGCGGTCGATCGCCATCGTGCCGACCGACGTGCTGCGCCCGTCCGACGTTGCCGGGAACGGCCCGCCATGGACCATCGCGTGGCTCACCTCCACGCCGGTCGGCCAGCCATTGGCGATGACCCGCCCGGCCTTGCGCTGCAAAGTGGGCAGCACGGTGGCCACCGCCGGCAGGTCGCCATCGGTGAAGTGCACGGTGGCGGTCAGCTGCCCTTCCATCTTGTTGAGGGCGCGCACCATCGCGTTCGCGTCGGCGCAGCGCACCAGCACGGAACTGGCGCCGAACACCTCCTCGGCGATCTCCGGATCCTTCTCGAAATCTTCGACCGAGACGCTGAACAGCGTCGTCTGGCCGCGATTGGGGCCCTCGCCGGCCACGCCCTTGGCGAGCGCGCTGATGCCGGTCTTCTCGGCAAGCTTGCGGATGCCGCTTTCATAGGCGCTGTGAATGCCGGAGGTGAGCATCACGCTCGCATCGGTCTTGCCCACGGCCTCGCACGCGGCAGCGACGAACCGCTCCAGCGCCGGGGTCTCGATGGCGAAGGCGATGCCCGGATTGGTGCAGAACTGGCCCGAACCCAGCGAAACCGAGGCGGCATAGGCCGCGCCCAGCGCCTCTGCCTTCTCCTCCAGCGCGCCCGGCATCAGCAGCACCGGGTTGACCGCGCTCATCTCGGCATAGACCGGGATCGGCTCGGGGCGCTCGGCGGCGATGCGCATCAGGGCAAGGCCGCCCCCACGCGAGCCGGTGAAGCCCACCGCCTTGATCCGGGGATCGCGCACCAGCGCGCCGCCAAGATCGTTCGAGGGGCCATTGAGCAGCGAGAACACGCCTTCCGGCAGCCCGCTCTCCTCCACCGCCTTGGCGATGGCACTGGCCACCATCTCGGACGTGCCCGGATGCGCCGGATGGCCCTTGAACACCACCGGGCAGCCGGCCGCGAAGGCCGAGGCGGTGTCGCCGCCCGCGACCGAGAAGGCGAGCGGGAAGTTCGACGCGCCGAACACCGCCACCGGGCCGAGCGCCACTTTCATCGTGCGCAGGTCCGGCCGGGCCATCGGCTGGCGATCGGGCAGGGCCGGGTCGATGCGCACGCCCATCCAGCTGCCTTCGCGCAGTTCCGCGGCGAACAGGCGCAGCTGGTTGGCGGTGCGGGCGCGCTCCCCCGTCAGGCGGGCGATCGGCAGGCCCGATTCGGTGCTGGCACGCTCCAGCAGCGTGTCGCCGAGCGCCATGATCTCGTCGGCGCAGCGCTCCATGAAGCGCGCGCGGCTGTCGGCATCGAGATTGGCGAAGGGCAGGAACGCGGCCTCGGCCAGCGCACAGGCGCGCTCCACCTCCGCCTCGCCGGCCGCGCTGAACTGCGGCTCGAGCGCGCTGCCCGACGCCGGAGCGTAGGCGCTGAAACGATCCTCGGTGCGCTCGCGCGATTGGCCGATGAACAGGTCGCCGGTCAGTTCCATGACATTCCCCTTGGTATCTGTGATTACTCAGACATATGAGCCCAAAGCGCAAGCCGCAATGTCGGCCGCGGCCCGGTGCCCGCTGAGTCGCTGGTGAAACGGAGCCATTTTCAGTGGCTTGGATGTGCCCCTCCAGCATAGCGGCAAGGGCGCCAGAAAGAAAGCGCTTGCGACCCGGCGGCAGGCGCGATACCCCTATTGTCTGAGTAATAAGAGGCGCCGCGGGCGCACGAAGGGGAGGAACATGATCCGAACGAACGCCATCCTCGCGTCGGCATCGCTGCTGGCGGTCGCGCTGTCCATTCCGGCGCTCTCCACGCCGGCCCTGGCGCAGGCGGCCGAAGAGCCTGTGCTGACGCAGCCGCAGCCCGATCCGGTCGGCGCGGGCGACCAGGCGCCCCCGCGCGAGCCCGAAATGGGCACGCCTATCGTCGTCACCGGCGTGCGCGCGGCGATCATCGGCGGTCTCGAAAACAAGCGCGATGCCACGCAGATCATCGAATCGATCGTCGCGGAAGACATCGGCAAGCTGCCCGACAACAACGTGATCGAGGCGCTGCAGCGCGTCGCCGGCGTGCAGGTGACCGACCGCGCGCGGGGCGAGGCGCGCACCGTGCTCATCCGCGGCCTGCCCGACGTCGTCACCACGATGAACGGGCGCAACATCTTCACCGCCTCGGGCCGCTCCTTCGCGCTGGCGGACATTCCGGCCAACCTCGTCAGCCGGGTCGACGTCTACAAGACCCGCTCGGCCGAGCAGATCGAGACCGGCATCGCCGGCCAGATCGACGTGTTCACCCGCCGCCCGCTCGATTTCGACGGCTTCGCGCTCTCCGCCGTGGCCCGCGGCGTGTACAACGACCTGACCGACAAAATCGACCCGAACATCAGCGGCCTCGTCAGCAATCGCTGGGAAACCGGCGCCGGCGATTTCGGCCTGCTGGTCAATGGCAGCTACGTGAAGAGCCGCTTCCGCGAGATGTCGCCCACCGCCGGCGCGCTGGTGCCGTTCGTCACCGAAAACCCGCCCGAGGCCACCGGCTTCACTCCGCTGGAGCGCGTGTTCCCCGAGACCGGCGCCTGGCAGCCGGGGCTGGACCGCGGCCTGCCGACCGAGGCCGGCTCGACCTTCACCCTCAACGGGGTCGAGACGCCCTACTACCTCGCGCGCGACGCCGTCTTCGCGCCGGACATCAACGGCGACCGCACGCGCATCGCGGCGAGCGCGGCCGCGCAATGGGCGCCCAACCCTTCGAGCCAGTACACGTTCGAGGTCTTCTGGAACCGGTTCGAGGAGCAGACCTTCAACAACCTGCACTTCTCCTTCGTGGACTGGTGGGGCGCGCTGGGCGACAATCCCGGCTCCACCTTCGAGCTGTTCGAAGGCACCAACATCATCAAGTCGCGGACGGCCGGCGAAGTCTACGGCTTCAACAGCGGCGACCTGACCAACGCGACCACGGACTCCTACGTCTTCGCGCTCAACGGCGAGTGGGAAGTGGGCGACCTGGGCGGCATCTCGGCCGACATCTCGTACCAGACCAGCGAGTACAACACGCAGTTCATGGCCATGCGCATCGACCGCGTGGCGCCGCAGATCACCGTCGACTTCAATTCCGGCGGCGGCATCCCCGCCTGGACCTTCGAGAACAACGACCTGCTGACCGACCCCTCCATCTGGACCGTCGGCGAACTCTACGACAACGCCAACCGCTCCGAAGGGGACGCCTTCACCGCGCATCTCGACGGGCAGCAGGAATTCGAGAACTCGTTCCTGCAATCGGTCAAGTTCGGCATGCGGTTCGACGACCGCAGCGCGGCGGATTCGGTCCGCGAGCAAAGCGCAGGCCGCCTGGACCAGCCGCTCAGCTCGCTCGATCCGGACCTCGTCTACACGACCGAAAACTATTTCGATGGCCGCGCCGATGTGCCGTCCAGCTGGGTTGGGCCGAACGGCTACTACCTGTTCGAGAATGCCGACACGATCCGCGAACTCTATCGCTCGTCGGTCGCGCCGAACCTGCTGCTGAGCGACCAGCTGGCGCTGACCGAAGTGTTCAACATCAACGAAAAGTCGTTCGCCGCCTATGCGCAGGCGGACACCGAATTCGAGGTGTTCGGCCGCCCGCTGATGATCCAGGTCGGCGCCCGCTGGGTCGACGTGCGCACGGAGCTGACCTTTACCGACCGCCTCACCGGCGAGGTGCTCGACGACTCCGCGCGGACGACCGACCTGCTGCCGAGCGCCACGATCCGCTACGACCTGCTCGACGATCTGCGGCTGCGGTTGAACTATGGCGAGACGCTGCGGCGGCCCGGCTTCTCCGACCTCAATCCGTTCTACGCGCTCACCGGCGACCTCACCGGCATCGGCCGGGGCAGCGGCAGCGCCGGCAACCCCAACCTCGCGCCGACCACGTCGAAGAACTACGACGTGGGTCTGGAATGGTATTTCCAGCCCGGAAGCGCGATCTATGCGACCCTGTTCCGGCGCGAGATCGAGGGCCTTGTGGTGCCGTTCACCTCGCTGATCGAGTTCGCCACGGCGCCGCTCGACGACGCCGCGCAGACCACCCGCTTCGCCGTCACCCGCCCCGAGAACGCCTCCAACGGCACGCTGGAGGGTATCGAGCTCGGCCTCACCTACTTCCCCGACTACCTGCCGGGCCTGCTCGACGGGCTGGGCGTGCAGGGCAGCCTCACCGTCCTCGATTCGCTGCAGAACATCCCGCAGACCGACACCGCAGGCAATGTGGTGGGGCAGGATGAATCGCCCTTCTTCGGGGTGTCGGACCTGTCGTACAACGTCACGCTCGCCTACGATAATGGCGGGCTGGGCCTGCGCCTGTCCTATGTCTGGCGCGACGAGTTCCTGAACAGCAACGAATTGCGCCAGTTCGCCAACCCGATCGGCTTCTGGCGGGTGCCGGAACAGAGCCTCGACTTCCAGCTGACCTACAACCTCACGGACCGGGTGGGCGTCACCTTCGACGCCACCAACATCACCCGCGAGATGCAGCAGGCCTATTACCGGTTCGAGGACGTGGGCGATCCGGAGCGGTTCAACACCGGCACCACATTGCTGCCGCGCACTCTCGCGCTGGGCGTGCGCTACACGTTCGAGTAGGACGTCGGCCCGGCCGGAGCCTCGCCCGCGGTTCCACGCCGCGGGCGCCTCCTGCCAAGAGGGAGAACGGACGATGAGGGCCCTTCGCATCGTGCCGCTGGTCGCCGCCGCGCTGCTGCCTGCCGGCTGCGGCGGCGGGTCGGGCGCAAGCAGCAGCGCCCCGGCCCCCATCGCCGCTCCCGCGCCCAACCCGGGAGCGAGCCCGAGCCCGAGCCCGGCTCTGGCGCCGGAAGCGGCCAGGCAGCTGCCGCTGACCGGCGATCTGAGCCCCGCCCACGACCCCGACATCATCAAGGTGGGCGGCACCTACTTCGTCTTCACCACCGGTCATGTCGGCACCCCCGCAGGCATCGTGCCCATGCGCAGTTCGACGGACCTGCACGAGTGGACCCTGCACGGGGCGAGCTTCGCCGCGCTGCCCGACTGGGCGTCCGCCGAGGTGCCGGGCACACGCGGCATCTGGGCCCCCGGCATCTACGAGCACGATGGCGAGTACCGGATGTACTATTCCGTCTCCACCTTCGGCGAGAACCGGTCCGTTATCGGCCTGCGCACCACCCGCGCGCTGGACCCGGCCAATCCCGCCGCGGGGTGGAACGATCGCGGCCCGGTCGTCCGCTCGCGCGACGAGGACGATTTCAACGCCATAGATCCGGCCCCCTTCGTCGATGCGGAGGGGCGGCACTGGCTCGCCTTCGGCAGCTTCTGGTCGGGCATCAAGCTGGTGGAACTGGACCCGGCGACCGGAATGCGCCTGGACCCGGCCGGACCGATGCTTGCCTTGTCCTCGCGCCCGGGCCCGGGTGCGGTCGAGGCGCCCTACATCATCCGGCGCGGCGATCATTACTACCTGTTCGTGTCGTTCGACACCTGCTGCCGGGGGGCCGCGAGCACCTACAACACCGTCGTCGGGCGTTCGCGCGCTCCCGAGGGGCCTTATGTCGACGCGGCGGGCAGGCCGATGCTGGAGGGCGGCGGCACTCCGGTTTTGCGATCGGGGCAGGGCGAGGGCAGCCGCTTCGTGGGCCGCGGCCATGTCTCGATCCTGCAGGAGGCAGGGCAGGATTTCATCGTCTATCACGCCTACGACACCCAGCGCGGCGGCGCCTCCACCCTGAGGATCCGCCGCATCAGCTGGACGCCCGACGGCTGGCCCACCGCCGAATAGGCCACCGCTCCGGCGTCCGTCTTTCGGCGCGGACGATCCCTCGGGCCGGTGCCACGTTGAGAAGAGACCTGCCGCCGGGCCGACCGGATCGAAGGCGCTCCCCCGGGCTGGGGACGGCGGCTCTCGTGGAAATCAATCTCCCGCCCTGTCCTCCGCTGCGCTCTTGCCCGCAGGGTGGCGCGAGCGCTCTGTGTCCTGGAAAGCCATCTCGACGAGGTCGGCCATGGCCGAGCGGGCGGCGTGGCTGTCGCCCGCGGCGATGGCCTCGTACACCCGGCGATGGTCCGGCACGGGGTCGCGCGGCAGGGGGCTGTTGCGCTGCTTGAAGATCGTGGTCCATGCCACGGCCGAGGCCACCCCGCTGGTCAGCGTGATCAGGAACGGATTGGCCGACGCCTCCAGCAGCGCCGAGTGGAAATCCTGGTCCGCCGCCCGGCCCTCTTCGGTGGAGAGCCTGTGCTCCGCCATGCTGTCCAGCGCCTGCGCCATTCGCGCCAATTGCTCGTCGGTGCGCCGTTCGGCGGCGAGGGCGGCGGCGAAGGGCTCGATGATCGTGCGCAGCTCGAACAGGCTGGCGATCATCTCGTCCGGCGGCTCGACCCCGAAGATCCACGAGAGCACGTCGGGGTCGAGCAGGTGCCACTTGTTGCGCTCGCTCACCCGCGTGCCGGTCTTGGGGCGCGATTCCACCAGCCCCTTGGCGGCGAGGATGCGCACCGCCTCGCGATAGGCGGTGCGCGAGACGTGCAGCCGGTCGCTCGCCTCGACCTCGCCGTTCAGCGTCTCGCCCGGTGCGTATTGGCCCGACACGATCAGGACGCCGATATCGCGCGCGATCGCGCCATGAATGCGCAGCGACTTGCGTCGGGCCCCCGCGTCGGGCGCCTTGCTGCTCTTGGTCTTCGCGCCCATCGACCCCGTTCTATCGTCGCCTGTGGGCGGCGCAATACTCACTCCCGGGCGCCCGTGAAGACGTCCCGCGACGAGGACCTCAGCGTGGCCGGCAGCCGGCCGTCGAGGAGGCTCGCCTCGGCGTGGGAGGCGGGCGCGACCCGGTCCGGCGCGTGCCTGCTGTTCGCCGCCTTGAGGTCTGCGTCGTGAAGCTCCTCGGCTGGCTGCAGCGCCAGGGCGCCCATCCCGCGCAGCTCGACCGACCGCTCCATCACCTCGTCAGGGCTGCAATCGAAGGCCAGGATTGTGAGGCGACCGCTGGCCCGATCGTGCAGCACCCTCGAACAGAGCGGCGGCGCGTCCGTGATCGTGTCCGCTGCGAAGTTCATCCGCAGCAAGGCCGGCTTGTCGCAACCCGACAGGCCAGGGGGGGCCACCGGTTCGCCCGCGTCCACCGCTAGCGACAGATTGTCGATGACGCGCACCGTCCCGCAGTGCTCCGTGACTTCGGTCGGCATCGGACCGGCCACACTCCGCTCCCGTTATTATTTTGTCTGAGTTTTCTGAAGCGCGAAGGCGCACCTGTCAATCCGGCGCAAGGGGGAAGCGACGGCCGCGCCGTCCCGTGACACACCGCCGGTCTTTACGGCGAGCGGTGCCCGCCACGGCCGGCAGGTCGATCAGCCCGGCGCGCACGGCGGCCTCCTCGGGCGAGGCGCTGGCCGGATGCGCCGCTCGATCCGCGCGCTCGGTGGCGCCCCCCTTCCCGCCGCTCTGCTTCGGCTGTGCTGGCGAGTGGAATGGCTTGGCATCCCTCACGGGTCGACTTAGTCGGTCTACAATCAAGAAAATGGGCGGGGGGAGCCAAGGCTCATGGATCGGTGGAATGGTAGCCGCGTGGTCGGCGCGCTCGGCGGGGCCGCGCTGTTGTGCTGCGCGTCGTCGGCTGCGATCGCGCAGGGAGCGCCGCGCGTGGCGCCGGCGCAGGTGGATCCGGAGCGGCCAGACTGGGAGAACCCGGCGGTCAATTATGTCGGCCGCGAGCCGGCGCGTGCCACCGGCTTCCCGTTCGAAAGCCGCGAGAAGGCGCTGGCCGGGGAGGAGAGCGCCTCGCAGCGCTTCCTCTCGCTCAACGGCAAATGGCAGTTCCACTTCTCTCCCAATGCTGTCGATCTCCCGCAAGGGTTCGAGCAGCCGGGCTACGATGCGTCGGGCTGGGCGGAGATCACGGTGCCGGCCGACTGGCAGGCCGAGGGCCATGGGCAGGCGCGGTACAACAACATCGTCTACCCGTTCCCCGCCAACCGCCCGCTGATCCCGCACGAGACCAACGAGGTCGGGTCCTATCGCCGCACCGTCTCGCTCCCGGCGGGGTGGAGCGGCAGCGACGTGATCTTGCATATCGGCGCGGCGGGATCGGCCTATTCCCTGTGGGTCAACGGGCACAAGGTCGGCTATTCCGAGGACTCCAAGCTGCCGAGCGAGTTCGATATCACCCGCTTCGCGAAGCCGGGCGAGAATGTCGTCGCGCTGCAGGTGTTCCGCTGGTCGGACGGGTCCTATCTCGAGGACCAGGATTTCTGGCGGGTGTCCGGCATCGAGCGAGACGTCTACCTGATGGCCGCGCCGGCGACCCGCATCCGCGACCTCTTCGTCCATGCGGGGCTCGATCCCGCCTATCGCGACGGCATGCTGAACGTGGATGTCGCGGTGACGAAGGGCGCCGCCACCACCGCGCGCTACGTGCTGATGGAGGGCGAGCGCGTCGTGGCCGAAGGCAGCGCCCCGGTGCCGGCCGGCGGTGACGAGCGCCATGTGACGTTGACCGGCCGCATCCCGCAGGTCCGCCGGTGGACGGCGGAGACGCCCAACCTCTACCAGCTGGTCGTGGAGCTGACCGACGCAAGCGGTGCGGTGCTCCAGGCGACCCCCGCCCGGATCGGATTCCGCACCGTGGAGATGAAGGACGGCCTCGTCGCCGTGAACGGCCGCCCGATCAATGTGCGCGGCGTCAACCGCCATGAGCACGATCCGGAGAGCTTCCACGTCATCAGCCGGGAATCGATGGAGCGCGACGTCCAGCTGATGAAGCGCGCCAACGTGAATGCGATCCGCACCTCGCACTACCCCAACGATCCGTATCTCTACGAACTCGCCGATCGCTATGGCCTCTACGTGATGGACGAGGCCAATATCGAGAGCCACGAGTACATGGACTACGGCAACAAGCACCCCGATAGCCGTGCCGACTACCAGATCGGCTTCGATCCCGCTTGGCGCGATGCCCATGTGGACCGGGTGATGAATATGGTGGAGCGGGACAAGAACCACCCCTCGATCATCTTCTGGTCGCTCGGCAACGAGGCGGGGATCGGCCCAACCTTCGAGGAGGCGGCGCTGGCGGCGAAGGCACGCGATCCGGGGCGGCTGGTCAGCTATCTCGGCTGGGGCACGTGGGACAGCCTCCACGAACACCGGGTCAACTGGTACGCCGACATCTACGCGCCGATGTACGATCCGGCGGCCAAGATGGCGGATTACGCGGTCAACTGGACCTACCGCCAGCCGATGATCCAGACCGAATATCTGCACGTGCAGGGCAATTCCGGCGGCAACATCCAGGAGTACTGGGACACGATCCACGCCCATCCGGAGAAGCTCCAGGGCGGCTTCGTGTGGGACTGGGTCGACCAGTCGATCTACCGCTACACCGCGGACGGGCGCCGGTACTGGGGCGATGGCAGCGAGTACGGGCCCAATCCGGGCGGCGTGATCGAGTTCGGCGATGGGCTGCTGCAGGCCGATCGCACGCCGAACCCGCACTTCTACGAGTTGCAGAAGGTCTATGCGCCGGTGCAGTTCGAGGCCTTTGATGCGGCAAGCGGGACGGTCACGATCGCCAACCGCCACGATTTCGTCGGCACGGGCGGCTACGACTTCTCGTGGGAGGTGCAGGAGGACGGCGTTGCTGTGGCCGGCGGGCCTCTGACCGTGCCCGAGATCGCGGCGCGGACCAATGCCACCCTTCCGCTGGAACTCGGCAATGTCCCCCGCAGGCCCGGTGCCGAATATTTCCTCACCATCTCCTATCGCGCGAAGGTGGGCACCACGCCGGGCGTCGAGGCGGGGCATGTCGTCGGGTGGGAGCAGTTCCCGCTGGGCGCCCCGGCAACCGCGCCCGCTTCGAGCCTCGCGATGGCGAGCGGGCCCGTCTCCCTCCGCGAGGAAGGTGGCGAAGTGCGCCTCTCCGCGAATGGCGCCGAGCTGGCGATCGACCGGCGCACGGGCCTCGTCACCCGTTACACGCAGGCCAGGCGGATGCTGCTCTCTGGCGGCGCGCCGCATTTCACCCGGGCGCTGACCGACAACGACCTCGGCGTCGGCAGCGCGCGCCGTGACCAGCCCTGGCGCCGCGCGAGCGAGGAGCGCGCAGTGGAGGCAATCGAAACCGAGCGCCTTGCGGGCGGCGGCGCGGCGGTGACGGTGCACCATTTGACCGGCGGCGACGTGGCCCGCTTCGTCACGCGATACGAGATGGCCGGCGACGGCAGCGTGGCCGTGAGGGGCAGCATGGTGCCGCTGCGCGAGGATCTGGGCGATCCGCTGCGGGTCGGCCTCTCCTTCACCACGCCCAAGGCGTTCGAGACCGTGCAGTGGTACGGCCGCGGCCCGCACGAGAGCCATGCCGATCGCAAGGGCTCGGCCCCGATCGGCCTGTGGCGGGGCGCCATCGCGGCGCAGAACCACGACTACATCCGCCCGCAGGAAACCGGCAACAAGGTCGATGTCCGCTGGATGGAGCTGATCCGGGCGGGTGGGCAGGGCGGCCTGCGGGTCACGGGCGCGCAGCCGCTGTCGATCAACGCGCTCGCCTTCCCCTATTCGGAACTGGACCGCGCCGAGCCCGGCACGCGCAAGAGCACCGACATCGTCCCGGGCGAGATCGGCACCCTGCTGGTGGATGCGGCCCAGAGCGGGGTCGGCGGCGACACCCAGTGGAGCGATGTCGGCCGGCCGCTGCCCGCCTACCGCATACCGGTCGCGCCGCTGACCTACGCCTTCACCCTGTCGCCGGTGGAGGGCGAAGGCCACGCACCGGGCGCGCGCCCGGCCAGCGCCACCGGAGCGCAATAGCGTCTCGGCGCTCCGAACATTGCGGCGGCGGGAGTTTGGCTCCCACGCACGCGGGCGCCAGATCGCGCCTCGGGAAAGTGGCGGCGCGCTTGCAGGGGGCGGCTTGCCCGGCGTCTGCGGCCGCTCGCCTCCGCCAGATACAAATCCGAAGGAGTATTGGAGGCGGTCAACGCGCCCGACCCGTCGCCGCAACCGACCCCCCGGCGTGAGAAGCGGAGCCCGAATCAGCGATTCGGGGCGTCCTGAATGGTTAACGGCCTCCAGCGGCACCGCCTGACCGGTTCATCGACCAGCGGAAAAGGTTCCCGAAAAAAGCTGGGGAGAGTGCGAATCACGCCAAGTGGTTGTGGCACTTGAAGTTCTTGCTGCGGCGCAATCCCAATATGACACAGTGCGGCATTTTTTGTGCGAGTGCGAGCCCAAACGCCCAAAATGCTCTTGTTTCCGAACCGCCCACGGGTATGGTTGCGAACAAGTTAACCGCTGATGGGGGCGGTTGTACTTTTGCGGAGATTGCTGACATGAAACTGACTTCGACCTTCCTGGCTGCTGCTGCTGCCTTCGCGCTTGCTCCGGCGGCGCATGCGGCCACCATTCTTCCCGACAACGCGAGCGGCGTCCCCGGCGCGTTCTTCAACGTGAGCGGCGATATCGAATCCGGCCCGGTCTCCGCGACCTTCGGCCGTTCCGGCATCGAGGCGGGCACGTTCACCGACTCGTTCGTGTTCCGGATCGACCAGGACGGCTTCGGTAGCGGCGCGCTCACGACCATTCTGGCCGGCATGGCCGACTCGATGACCGATCTGGACTTCGGCGAGATCACCTTCAGCAACGGCACCGAGACCTTCGCGGTGGCGGTTAGCGACTGGGGCTTCCAGGAGATCGGTGGCCTCAGCAACATTCCGATCATGTTCGGCGCGCTGAACACCCTCACGGTGAACTACACGTCGCGTGGTCAGGGCTCCTACGGCGGCAACCTGGCGTTCGCGCCTGCCGTCAGCGCCATCCCGGAACCCGCCACCTGGGCCATGATGATCATCGGCTTCGGCGCCGTCGGCGTTGCGATGCGTCGCCGTCGCAAGGACAACGTGCGCGTCAGCTTCGCCTGATCTGCAAGTCCTCACGGACGAATGAAAGGCAGCGGCTTCGGCCGCTGCCTTTTTCTTTGTGCGCCGTGTATCCCTCGGCGCATGAGGCGCTCCGACTGAGCAGCGGCCAAGACCGGCCTCGCCGCCCCCGGCCGCTGGTGCAGAACAAACCCGCAAGATTGAGCGGTGTCGCCCACGCTCGGGCTTGAAGTTCAGGCAAGATCTCCGCCTCCGCCGTATCGCGAACATCGCCGAGCCTGACCTGACCGCACCCTGCGCGGGCCCGGCAATCGCATTCGAACGGCGCAACGGAGACGCTAACGGATCGGCGCCGCAAGCCGAAGCCGCGACGGCACCACTGCAATCTGGCCCCGATGCTGCCCCCCCCCGGGGCGGTCGCTTGCGGCGCGGGAGCGGCCGGGCTCCCGCGGATCGCCATGATAAGGAGCATAGGCCGGCCCCGTTCGCCCATGCACCCACTGGCGGGCGCCCCACCTGTCGTGCGACGGCGCGTGCTGCGGCTTTCCGGCTCAGTCGAGCGGGAACAGATCGCACGAGACCGTGTGCTTGCCCGGACCCATCCGCTTCTTCGCCGGCGAGTCGCAGATCACGAGCAACTGCCGGCTCCCCTGCGCTTCCATGATGGCCAGCGCTTCCGGGTGATCGTCGCCCCGCCCGAAACCGAGTTCGAGGATCCGCTCCGGCTGGTGGAGGCAGACCGTGTGCTTGTGAGCCGGCGGCTCGTCGATCCAGCCCCGCCACCGGTACACCGCGCACGGACCATCGAGCGAGGTGGTCGGGCCGGCGAGGATAAGCAGATCGTCGCCCGCCCGCTTCAGGTCGCGGATCCCCAACCCCTCGAGGTCGAGCATCCGCTTGTAGACCGGCCCGTCAATCGCGAGCCCGCTCTTCCCGTGCTCCTTCACCCGAAATTCGAGCAGCACGGCGAAGGTCTGGATCACCGGCCCACGCATGCCCAGGGCGACGCGGGGAAAGGCCGCCGCGATTCCCTCCAGGTCGACACCGCCCTCCTTGGCCGGGATCTTGGTGAACGGCCCGATCAGCGGATCGCGCGCCAGCGTGCGGGCGAGCTCATTGCCGTGCTTGGTCTGCTTGAGCATCTGCGCGCGACGCCCATCGGCGCGGCCGACCGGCTCCAGCAAGCCTTCCGCATCGGGGTCGGCGGCGAGCGGCAGACGCGCCAGCAGGCAGCGCGAGCGTGTATCCTTGAGGTCGGCATAGGTCTCGAGATCGAGACGCCCGTCCTCGCGCTTCTCCAGCTTGGGCCGCGTCCTGGCATGAGAGCCCAGCACCCACAGCCAGCCATCATCTTCCGACAGGCCCTCGATGTCCGCTTCCTCGGCAGAGCTGACGTCGAGGCAGTCGGCAAGCTGCACCCGGCCGCAGGAGGTCCAGCCGTCCTCGTCCTGGCTCAGACGTTCGATCGCCACCCCCTCGTCACCGCCGAGGAACAGCGTCGAGCCGACCCGCACGGCTGCCGAAAGATCGCTGATCGGATCCTCTTCCTCCGACCCGACCGCCTCCATCCTGAGGGGCACCTGGTGCAAGGGCCGGGTGAGTGGAGGCCAGCCGGTCCGCCCGTTCTGCGCTTTTCTCGCCATCTGCCCTGCCTCGCCATGCGCCGCCCGATCGGCCGCGAGACTACCACGCTTCTGAGGTGGAGCGGTTCCGCACCGGCCTCGGCTCCCCCGCATGCGGGATGCCTTCTGCGCCGACGCCGGCAGGTTGTTCTCCGGCGCAATTGCGCCTCGCACGCGCGGCGCCGCGATCTTCTCCGGCCGGTTCCTAACGGCGATGCCCGCCACAGAGTTCGCCCGCGAGATGGCGGCGAGAGAACGCGAGGGCTAAAGGCGGCGCGGCGGCAAGCGACTCGCTCGGGCAAGGGCGGCGGAACGCTCTGTCCCGGCGCCTTTGCGCTATCCCACCGCAACGACGCACCACCCCGCGACCGCGCAATGTCCCTTCCACCCTTCCTGGGAGCACCCGACCATATGTCAGCCCCGCACGGCGGCGCATCCCAGCACATCGCGAGCGGCATAGGATTGCGGCTGGCGTCGGCCGGCTTCTATTCGATCATGGCGGCTCTTCTGAAGCTCGCGTCCACGCGAGGAGTCGTGGCCCCGGAGATGCTGTTCTACCGGGCCCTGTTCGGGCTGCCGGTCGTGCTTGCATGGGTCCTGTCCGGCCCCGGCCTGGGCGCGCTCGCCACGCGCAGGCCGTGGGCGCATGCGGGGCGCAGCGCGCTGGGCATCTCCTCGATCCTGTGCACGTTCCAGGCGCTGATCATGCTGCCGCTGGCGGATGCGACAACGATCAGCTTCACCGCTCCCGCCTTCGCCACGATCCTCTCCTGGCTCATCCTGCGCGAGCAGGTCGGCCGGCACCGCTGGCTCGCGATCCTCGTCGGGTTCGCCGGCGTCGTGATCGTCATGCGACCGGCCGCAACCGGGCTCGCGCTGCCTGCGGGGGGCGTCGCGATCGGGCTGCTGGCGGCGCTGGGCACCGCCGGCGTTGTCATCACCCTGCGGCAATTGCGCCATACGGAGCACGTCGCCGCGATCGTCTTCTGGTTCTTCCTGGCCTCGGTGGGCGTGGGCGGATGCCTGCTCCCCTTCGTCGGCCGGGTTCACGAGACGGGGACCATGTTCATCCTCGCCGCTGCGGGCGTCGCCGGAGGGTTGATGCAACTCACCCTCACCGCGTCGCTGCAAAAGGCGCCGGTCTCGGTCCTCTCGCCCTTCGACTATCTTCAGATCGTCGGAGCGCTGGCTCTCGGGTGGCTGCTGCTGGCAGAGGTGCCGACCACCAGCACCCTGGCCGGCGCGGCCCTGATCGTGGCGAGCGGCCTCTATATTGCGTGGCGGGAACGGCTATTGCAGCGCCGCCCCGCCTTGCCCGCCGGTTGACCTTTCAGGCGGCCCGCGCGCCGGGCACCGTCCGAATCAGCTGCGTTTGTGCTCAAGAAAGAAGCGCACCATCTCGCGCGAGGCCTCGGGTCCGCTCGGGTCGGTATAGGACCCGGCCGCGTCTCCGCCGGACCAGGCATGGCCGGAGCCCTCGATGGTCCATTGCTCGATCAGCACCGTCCCCTTGGGATCGACGCTCGAGCTGCGGGTAAAGCGGCGGCCCGACCCGCTGCTGCCTTCCTCCACGCGAATCTCGAGCGGCACGCCCGCCGCCGCCGAGGCCGCCGCCACGATCTCGCGGCTGTTCACCTCGTTGACGGTCGAATCGCGATTGCCGTGGAAGGTGATCACCGGAACGAAGCGCCGCCCGGCGCCCGCTGTGCCCGGTGCTCCGCCGCCCCGCTGCATGGCCGAAAGCGCGCTCGGGAGGTCTCGCGCGGCTCCGCAGGCGAGGCCGGAGTGCACGCCGACCGCTGCGAAGATGTCGGGATATTCGGCCGCCATGATGGCCGCCGCCGCCCCGCCCGCCGAAAGCCCGGCGACATAGACCCTGTCGGCGTCCACCCCATGCTCGGCGATCACGTGACGGGTGATGCCGGCCAGCAGCGCCGGCTCGCCGCGGTCGCGCTGCTGATCGCCCGGCCTGAACCAGTTCCAGCACTTCTGCGGATTGGCGCTCTGGCTCTGGCGGGGGTAGACGACGAGGAAGCCGTGCTCGTCCGCCAGCCGGTTCATGCCGGTGCCGCGGGCGAAATCCTCGGGCGATTGCGTGCAGCCATGCAGCATCACCACCAAGGGCATGCCGGGGGCGGCGTGCTCGGGCCGATAGAGCCTGTAGCTCATCGAGCCCGCGCTCCCGCGATAGACGTGCTCCTCGAAGCGGGTCTGGTCCTCGGCGGCGCCGGGTGCACGGCGCATCGGCTCAAAAGCGAAGGCGCCGGCCCCGGGCATTTCCTTGGCCCGCCACGATCCGTTCTCCTGCACCAGGTCGATCACTCCACCATTGGCCTTGCTGCCCGGCGAAGTGCCGGTCGCGCCCGAACCCAGCGAGGCCTGCAACAATGTCGCCGCCTCCATCAGATTGCCCGAGCGGGTAAGGCGGAGGGCTTCCGCCATCGAGTCTTTGAGTGCCATGTCGTGGTCCTTCAATCGGGTCAATGGATGCGGTCGGCGAGGGCGGCCTTGACGGCGGCACTGGCATGAAAGGCGCCGAGAACGGTCAGGGAGGCGATTGCCGCCCGGGCGAGATCGGGGGAAACGTCGGCGTCGATCGTGGCGAGGCCGAGAACGCGCACGTCGAGCGCCTCGCCGCTTTCAAGAACCGCTTGCAGCTGCTCGCGCGAGAAATGGCTGATCCCCAGGTCCAGCTGCTTGCGCACGACCGACTTCTCCGCCGCCTCGCGATGCCGCTCGAGCTGGTTCCTGATCGCGGTGCGGATGAAATCGGTGCGGTTCGAGTAGAACCCGTCGCGCACGAGCAGATCGACATGGCCGAGATCGACATAGCCGAGATTGATCGTGATCTTCTCGCTGTCGGTCTTCAGCCGAAGCTGTTGAACATCACCCATGTCGAACGTCTCCACCATCCTGCTGGATGGTATATGGATGGGGTGGAGCTTGCCTGCAAGGGGTGCTTGCGCATCTACCTCATGCCATCGCCGGCACCGCATCGAACCCATGCGCCCAGCACTTCGCCAATCCCGCTCCGCCGACCAGTGAGGGCAGAACCCCGTTGCGGCATCAGCGGGCGTGGAATCAAAAACCCCTCCCGGGCGCTGTGCTCGGGAGGGGCCGTGTGTTTCAGTCGATCATCGCGGCGACCAGGCGCCGCAATTCGTGACCGGACAGGGTGGCGGAGTGGCGGCCGCTCGCATTCTCGGCGGGGCTCGGCCTCTTGCCGAAGGGGAGGGAAAGCTTGGGGCGCGGGAATGCGCCGATAGTCTGTACGTTCATTGATTCCTTTGTGGGCGGTCCTTGCCGCCATTCTCGTATGTGGCGCTAACGCCTGAAACCGCTCCGCGGTCGTGCGGCAGGCCCCTGGCCCGGCGTCCTCTCGCGGAAGATGATCCGGCCCTTCGACAGGTCGTAGGGGGTCATCTCCACATGGACGCGGTCGCCGACGACGGAGCGGATGCGGAATTTGCGCATCTTGCCGGCCGTGTAGGCGATGATGCGATGCTCGTTGTCGAGCATCACGCCGAAGCGACCGTCGGGAAGGACTTCGTCGATGAAGCCTTCAAGCGTGAGCAGTTCTTCTTTCGCCAAGGGTTCCCCTTCTCATGCAGCGAATTCATCCGCCTCGGACGATCCGAGGCAGAGCCAGGAAGCATGAAAGGGAAGGATGCGCCGGCAGAGCGGCCGTCAAAATTCCGTCGCAGGCGACGTTAGCCCCGCCCAGATAGGCGCGATTGGTTGAAATTGCAATCGCGTGCCCCAAGCGGGTCCGCGGTTGCCCCGCGCGGCTCGGTGCCCCATCTGGGCGCGGATGACATTTGCCACTCTCCCCGCCCCGCTCCAGGAAGCCCTCGCCAGCCAAGGGTACGGCGAGCCCACGCCCGTTCAGGCCGCCGTGCTCGAACCAGAGGCGCTGGGCCGCGACCTCGTCGTTTCCGCGCAGACCGGCTCGGGCAAGACGGTCGCCTTCGGCCTCGCCATGGCCACGGAGCTGCTGCCCGAGGGGCGGCTGGAAGGCGGCGCCGGCACGCCGCTGGCGCTGGTCATCGCGCCGACTCGCGAGCTTGCGCTGCAGGTGAGCCGCGAGCTGGTCTGGCTGTACGGCAAGGCCGGCGCGCGGGTCGCGACCTGCGTCGGCGGGATGGACCCGTCGAAGGAACGGCGGGCCTTGCGCGAAGGGCCGCAGATCGTCGTCGGCACGCCCGGCCGCCTGCGCGATCATCTGGAGCGCGACGCGCTCGACCTCTCCGGCTTGCGCACCGTGGTGCTCGATGAGGCCGACGAGATGCTCGACATGGGCTTTCGCGACGATCTGGAGGAGATCCTCGACGCCACGCCCGAGACGCGGCGCACGCTGCTCTTTTCGGCTACGATGCCACCCCCGATCACCCGGCTTGCGCAGCGCTATCAGCGCGATGCATTGCGCATTTCCACGGTCGGCGACGAGCGCGGACATGGCGACATCACCTATCAGGCGGTGACCGTCTCGCCCGCCGAGATCGAGCATGCCGTCGTCAACCTGCTCCGCTTCCACGAGGCGGAGACGGCGATGCTGTTCTGCGCCACCCGCGACAATGTGCGCCGCCTGCACGCCATCCTGCAGGAGCGCGGTTTCGGCGTGGTCGCGCTTTCGGGCGAGCATTCGCAATCGGAGCGCAACCAGGCGCTGCAGGCCCTGCGAGACCGCCGCGCGCGCGTCTGCGTCGCCACCGATGTCGCCGCCCGGGGCATCGACCTGCCGACGCTGAGCCTCGTCGTCCATGTCGAGATCCCGCGCGATGCGGAGACGTTGCAACACCGTTCCGGCCGCACCGGGCGCGCGGGCAAGAAGGGCACGGCCGTGCTGATCGTGCCCTATCCACGCCGCAGGCGGGTGGAGGCGATGCTGCGCGGGGCGAAGATCGAGGCGGAATGGATCGCCCCGCCGACCCTCGAGATGATCCAGCAGCGCGATCGCGAGCGCCTGCTCGCCGCGCTGCTCGAGCCGGTCGAATTCGACGAGGAGGACCGCGAGCTCGCCGCCCGCCTGCTGGCGGAGCGCAGCCCGGAGGACATCGCCGCCGCCCTCGTCCGCGCCCATCGCGCGGCGATGCCCCAGCCAGAGGAGCTGATCGGCAACACGCCAGCCGCCCGCGACGCCGACCGCAAGGACGGGCACCGCGCCGGGTTCGACGACGTCGTGTGGTTCCGCATGGATGTCGGCCGGCGGCACAATGCCGAGGCACGCTGGATCCTGCCGCTCCTGTGCCGCCGCGGGCACATCACCCGCAACGAGATCGGGGCGATCCGCGTCGGCCCGAGCGAGACCTACTTCCAGGTGCCCCGCACCAGCGCCGACAAGTTCGCCGCGGCCGTGGAGCGCACGTCCGGCACGGAGGAGGGCGGGGACATCCGCATCGAACTCTCGCCGGAAGGGCCGCGCGAGGCCGCGCGGCAGAACCGCAAGGGCGCCGGCCCGCAGCAGCGGGTGCGCGCCCGCCGCAGCGACAATGCGGGGCCGGGGCCGGGCGGCCCGCACAAGAAGCAGGGCCACCGCAAGGGTGGGCACAAGCCGCGCCAGCCCGGGTGAGCGATGGCCCGCGCATCCTGGTCGATGCCGACGCCTGCCCGGTGAAGGAGGAGATCTATCGCGTGGCGGCGCGTTATCGTGTTCCGGTGACGATCGTCAGCAACAGCCCGATGCGTGTGCCCGTCGGGGCGCTGGTCGATCGGGTGGTGGTGGATGCCGGCTTTGACGCGGCGGACGACTGGATTGCCGAGGCGGCGGGGCCGGGAAGCCTGGTGGTCACGGCCGATATCCTGCTCGCCGATCGCTGCCTGAAAGAAGGGGCGACGGTTCTTTCGCCCAACGGGAAGCCTTTCACCCACGGCTCGATTGGCGGGGCCATCGCCACCCGGGCGATCATGGCCGATCTGCGCGCTGGCGGGGAACAGCTGGGCGGCCCGCCGCCCTTTGCCAAAGCGGATCGCTCGCGCTTCCTGCAGGCGCTGGACACGGCCATCGTTCGCCTGTCGAAAGCGAGCGAGCAGAGCAAGGGCGCACCGCCACGCACGGCCGGGTGACGCCTCGTCGCGATGGAGGAGCGCACCCGATCGTGCGCACAATGGTCGGGAGCTCGGTGTCGGGAGCCCGGGGGTTCGGAGCCCGGCACCCGGCCGGGCGTGCGGTCAGCCGAGCGGTACGGTCTCGGCGGCGCGGCGCTCGGCGCGGACTTCTTCCGCCCGCACCCGGTCGCGCTCGACCTTCTGTGCCTGGTTGGCGAGGCCGCGCCAGGTCTTCTCGGCCCGGAGCGAACGTTCGCGCACCATGGTCAGCACGGCATTTGCCGCCTCTGTCGCCGCTTCGCGGGCGCGGGCGTCGTAAAACTCGAAGTTCTGGCTCATGGCTTCATCCTGTGGGGTGCCGGGGGGCAGGGCGCCCCCCGGTGTAACGATCAGGCAGAGGCGAGGTTGATGGCCGATTCCTTGCCATTGCGCCCGCGCTCGACCTCATAGGACAGCCGCTGATCCTTGTTCAGCGTCTGCATGCCAGCGGCCTGCACGGCGGTGATGTGGACGAAGCTGTCCGCGCCGCCATCTTCGGGCTGGATGAAGCCGTAGCCCTTGTCGGTATTGAAGAACTTGACTGTTCCGATCGGCATTCCTGTTTCCTTTCAAGAAACGTCTTGTCTCCCCGCACGAATTGGCGCGGGAATTTCATTGGTGGTTCAACCCGCTCGCGGCTGCGGTCGGGAGGCGTCGGGTCGTCAATCGAAAGGAAGTCGCCGTCAGGGGTGGGCCTCGCCGGTTCGACCAAGCCCAATGCACATACGAAGTCCGTCGCAAAATTCGACGTCAGCGCCAGCCTTCTAGCACAGGGTCCCCCGAATGCCTAATCGGCAATCCACCCGCGTCCCGTCGAGGCCCGTTCGGCAACGCGCCGGCACCCGACGAGGCGGAGCCTGACCGGCACGCGGCTCCCCGGCGATGGCGGCCTGCGAGCAGCCGACGCGGCGGCTTGCCGGGCGATCAGGCGCTGGCAGTTCGCTCCGCCACGGGGCTTGCGCTGTGCGGCAAGGAGGGCCTCGGCGCATGGGGGAGGGCGGCGCGTAGGCGGAGCAGCGCGAAACCGAGCTTGCTCTCGGAGGTTCAAGGGACATGACACGATATTCGCCACTTCACCTCACCCTCCGGTCCGCGGGAGAACCGGCATGAGCGGGCGCAGCGTCCGTGCGGTGCACCCGGCCTTGCGCGACGATATCGCCGACCTGATCACGCGGCGCCCTGTGCCTGCGCCGCACCTGCCGCAGGTCGATCCGTTCCTGTTCCTCAACCACCACGGGCCGCAGACCTACGCGCCCGGCAATCGCGGCCTGCCCTTCGGCCCGCATCCCCATCGAGGGTTCGAGACCGTGACCTTCATCCTCGAGGGCAGCCTCGCGCACCGCGACACAGGGGGCGGCGAGAGCATCGTCGAGGCCGGCGGCGTGCAGTGGATGACGGCGGGCCGGGGCCTGGTCCACGCGGAACTGTCGCCAGACGCCTTCAAGCGCAGCGGCGGCCCGATGGAGATCCTGCAGCTTTGGGTCAATCTGCCGGCGCGGCTGAAGATGACCGAGCCGAACTATGTGGGCGTGACGACGGGCGAGATCGGCGAAACCGCTCTGGCCGACGGCGTGACCATGCGCGCCGTGTCGGGCACGGCAGGGGCGCCGATCACCTCGTTGACCGGGGTGATGCTGGCGACGGTCGAACTGGCACCGGGTGCGCGAGCGATGCTGCCGGCCCCGCCCGGGCGCAGCGTGCTCTGTTATACGGTTCGCGGCTCCGCGCGCGTCGATGGTGCGCAAGTCCCCCAGTGGCACCTTGCCGACATTGCGGACGACGGCGAGGGCCTGGAGGTGACGAGCGAGCAGGGATGCCTGCTCCTGTACGGCCATGCCGACCCGATCGGCGAGCCGGTCGTGGCGCACGGCCCGTTCGTGATGAACTCGCAGGCGGAAATCGCCGAGGCCATCCGCGATTACCAGCTCGGAAAGTTCGGCAGCCCCTCCTCGATCGGGTGAGCGTCGTGGGGTTCGGGAGCAGGCGGGCATGAACATCCGCATGAAGCGCGTGCAACCGACCCCGTCCGCGCGCGTTCGATAGAGGAAGGAGAGCGGACCATGACCGATCACAAGAAGAAGGGCGACTTCCACCGCACCAGCAGCCAGGCCGAGGAGGTCGGCGGCAACAAAAAGGCGCATGCCAAACCCGAAAGCGACAGTCGCACGGCGCACAAGCAGAATGCCGGCGGCGGCAGCCGCAACGTGGGCACCGACGGCTGATCGCGCGCTGCCGCTGCGGGGGCGAGGACCGGCCGCGGACGTGCGGCTCGCTCCCGTTCGGCAGTCCCCGCAGCCAGAGAGGACTCGGCGAACGGGCTATCATGGCGCGCGCGGCGTTTCGCTTCCGATGGTCCTGACGGTTCGAGAGGGCGGACCTACGGAGTGCTACGGTGTTCAGCGCCCCCAACGGCTAAAGGGATGAAAACAAGCGATTAAAAGGACGCGCGCCGGCGGCCGAGTCCCTGCATGGGACAGGGCTGGCCCTCCCCGCCCCTAGCGCAGCCTTGAATTCCGCGGCCGCTTCCGGCATGCCCAGGCCAAGCTTGCCGCCCGGCTGAAAGCGGGCGCATAGGGGTCTTGTCATGTCCTTGAATCTTGCGTTGCGGCGCTTCCTTTCTGTGGCGCCGAAGGTGATGGCTGCGGCCGCGCTCGGGGCGGGTCTTGTCCAGCCGGCCGTGGCTCAGGAGTCGCCTGCTGCGACGACGTCGGTGCCTGCGACGACTGATGCGCAGCTCTACCGTATAAATGCCGGCGACATCCTCGAAGTGTTCGTCTGGGGCGAGGAGCGCCTGCAGCGGCAGGTGCGGGTTCTGCCGGACGGGACGTTCGTGTTCCCGCTCGCCGGAACGCTGGTGGCCGAAGGGCGCACGCCGGCCGATATCGCCGACGAGATCCGCTTCCGCATCCAGAACCAGTTCCGCGAGGTCGTTCCGGAGGTTACCGTCTCCGTCAGCGAAACCGCTGGCCTGCGCATCTATGTCGTGGGCAAGGTGGGGGCGCCCGGCAGTTTCTCTGTCGGGCGGTACGTCAATCCGCTGCAGGCGCTCGCCCTCGCGGGCGGTCCGGCCGAGTTCGCCGACGTCGACAATGCGCTGCTGCTGCGGGAATCTCCTTCGGGGCAGATCGCGCACCGCGTGCGCCTGAACGATGTGCTCAAGGGCGCCCGGCGTGTGAACGAGGGCGAACAACTACCGGAACTCGCGCCGATGAAAAGCGGCGACGTTCTGGTGATCCCGTAAGCCCGTGCGACATTTCCGGGCGAGCCTGTGCCTGACGGCAGCGCTCCTTCCCATCAGCGGTGAGGCAAGCGCGGACACGCAAGCGAGCCTCGACGTCGCGGCCCGCGCCAGCGCTTCTGACAATCCGCTCCTGTCCCCCGAGTCCGACACGGGCGCTCTGATGGGGGAGATTCGGGTCGAGCCGAGTCTTGTGCGCGAGACGCCGACCACTTCGGTTCGGCTGCTCGGCAGCCTCACGCAACGGTACTACTCGCGACTGTACGACAGCGCGACCTACGGCCGGGCGGAGTTGATGACCGCTGCCCGGCTTTCGGAACGGTTGAGCGTCAGCGGCTCGGCAAGGCACTCGCGCAGCCTCGCTGCCGATTCGTACGAGGACGTCGATGCAGCGATCGACCCGCGCAGCTTGCGGATCGGGACATCGGCAAACCTGGGTGCACAATTGCAGGTCTCGGAGCGAAGCTCGTTGACCGGCAACGCCTATGTGGAGCGCAACCGCTTCGACGACACCGAGATCCTGCGTGGCTATGACGCGTTCGGCGGCGGCGTTGGTTATATGCGAGCCCTGAGCGAGAGGCTGGGCGTCGGTGCTCAGGCGCAGACCTCGTTCCAGGAATATGCTGATTCCTCCAACTCACGGGTCATCAGCTTCGGTGGCACCGCGCAGTACAAGGTCGATCAGTTCACGACCCTTTCCGGAGAGCTCGGGGCGGAATGGGTGTCGCTCGGGGGTTTCGACCTGGCAGAGAGCGAGGACATCAACCGCGTTCAGCTGGGTGGCGACGTCAGCCTGTGTCGGCGACGGCTGCGGATGAACATGTGCGTCAATGCGCAGCTGGGATCACAGGCCACCGGCGTGGGGCGCCTGCAGCGCAGTGCTTCCATCGGCACGACGTTCACCTACCAGGCGAGCGAGCGGACCAACTACACGGCGGGCATCAATTATAGCCGGACCTCTGACATTCTGTCCGGCACCGAAGCGTCGCTCAACTACTTCTCTGCACGGGCGGCGGTCGATCGTGACCTTTCCCAATCCTTGAGACTGGGTGGTTTTGCGCAGTATCGCCATCGTTCAGGATTTGCCAATGCCAGTGGGGTAATAGCCGGCGTGGAACTTCGTTGGAATTGGGGACGTAACAATGGACGAGACTGACGAAGGCAGGCCGTTCCTGCGCGAGTGGTCGGGAATACTCCTGCGGCGCTGGCACTGGATCGCCGTTCCGGCGGTTCTGGGGACCGCGAGCGCCGCTGCCATCGCCTTTATGCTGGATCCGGTCTACGAATCGCGCGCGACGATCCTGATCGAGTCGCAGCAGATCCCGACGACGCTGGTGGCCTCTCCGGTGACCAGCTATGCGGACGAGCGGATCGCGCGGATTCGGCAGCAGATCCTCAGCCGCGGCAATCTGTTCGATCTGATCGAACGGAACCAGCTGTACTCGGAAGAGCGCTCCAGCCAGCAGCTGACCGACGTGATCGACATGATGCGCAATGCCATCAGCGTCGACCTGGTGAGCGCCGACACGGGGCGAAACGGCAGGAACGAGGCGACAATCGCCTTCAACCTAGGCTTCCAATACTCGGACGCGACCGCGACCCAGAGCGTGACCGAACAATTGACCGCCATGTTCATCGATGCCGACCTGCGGCGCCGGACGGAGCAGGCATCGGGCACGGCGGCCTTCCTCTCCCGTCGCGCAGACGAGTTGCAGACCCGGCTGGTGGCGATGGAGCAGCGGATCAACGAGGTGCGCGAACGCTACAACGGCGCATTGCCCGATCAGGTTCTCGGAAGTTCGCAAACGAGCGCATCCATGCGAGGCGAACTGGCGAGGCTGGACATGGAGGTCCAGTCGGTGATGGCGACGAACGCGCAACTCGCGGCGCAGATGAGCATGCCTCCGCAAGTTCAGGATAGCCAGCTGGAGCGTGCCGAGCAGGAGCTCGCCCGGCTGACGGCGACCTATTCGGACACCCACCCCGATGTGCGCGCCGCTCGCGAAGTTGTCGCGCGGTTGCGTCAGGTGGCGGCCGCGGAGCCGGCGCCGGACCGTTCTGTGCTCTTGGCGGAGTTGCAGGCCGGGCGGTCGCGCGCGGCTCTGCTCAGCTCCCGTCGTTCCCAGCTGGAGGGTGCGATCGCCCAGGCGGACCGGCTCGTGTCCTTGTCACCGCAGGCAGCCTACGAACTCAACACGCTGCAACGGGATTATGAAAACCTGAAGCAACAATACGACAGCATCCGCGATCGGCAGCTCGAGGCGCAGGTTGCCGCGAATCTGGAGGCCGAGGAGAAAGGCGAGCGGTTCAGCCTGGTTGAGGCGCCGAACTTGCCGGAAACCCCGGTGCGGCCCGATCGGCCCCTGATCGTACTGGTGGGGCTGCTCCTGGGGGCAGCGCTTGGGCTCGCGCTGATCTTCCTGGTCGAGCTGTTCAAGAGGCCGGTTCACTCGGTGGCTGCGGTCGCCGCGCTGACGAGGGCTCCGGCGCTGGGCACGCTGCCGCGAACGGCACATGGTCCTTATCAGGCACCGCGGGCCGGAGTTTTGGGTTTGCTGCCTGACAGACGACGGGGGATTGCGTCGTGAACGCATTGGAATCGAATTCGTCACTGACGAGTGCAATGCCGCTCTCCGGTCTTGACGGTGAGCGGCGCATCGGGGCTCCTGGCGGGACCGTGATCGCAGCTCCCGACGATCTTCTCGATTGGGGGATTTACGGGCTGGAGGCGTCCGATCCGCGGGCGCGTCCGTTCGTCCTGCTGCGCTCTCAGATTCTTGCAACGGCTGAGAAGATGAACGCGCGGTGCCTCGCGGTCACATCTCCGGGCGCGGGCAATGGCAAGTCGTATATTGCGGCGAACCTTGCGACGTCGATCAGCCGAGTGGCCGAGGTGTGCCTGGTGGATCTGCATCTGCGGCGGCCTGTGATCGGCGAATGGTTTGAGACCCCGGAGAAAGGGGGAATGGCGGGCTGCCTGAGTGGGCGGCACAACCTGAACGAGGCGCATTACCGGCTCGAGCACGAGCGGCTCAGCATCTTTCCCGCCGGAACGAGCCACGAGGATGCGTCGGCGCTTCTATCCCAAGGGCTGCTCGACACTTTTGTGAGCCAGCTGCGCGCGCTGCCTGGCGAGCCGATTTGCATCATCGATTGTCCTCCCATGCTCGAGAACGACGACATGCTGCTCATCGCCCGCCATGTCGACGCGGTCATCCTGGTCGCAGAGGAGGGGAAAACCACGCAGCGGGAGATCACCGAGTCTGCTCGGATGCTCAAGAGAACGCCCATCCTGGGCACGCTGCTCAATAACTCGATCGTGCCGGCGGGCATTCCTGAGTGATGGCTCGGCGATAGGCCGGTTCATCGGGCGGAACCCCGACGGCGGGCTCTCGTCGTGGCGCACATTCTCGTTCTAAACGCTCCGGGGTCTCGGAGCATTTTCAACCGCCGGGCGGAGGCAGAACTCGGCCGCTGATCCCTGTCGCGCCAAGCGCGGGAGTGGGCAACCTTTGGCTCCGAGAAGCGCACCTGCGCGGTTGCGCCAAACACCCGATGAGGGGTGCGGGTCTATGAGCGAGGCAGCCCTACCCTTTTGTCTAATGCAGGAAGCGAACGCGCGGCTTCAGCCTCCGCGTAAGTCTCCACGGTGGCGGCCATTTCGTTCACCCGATGCGGCATCGGTCGTTTGATCGGGGAGCAGTTGTTCTCAACTTCTGCATGGTCGCCGTTCTCAAGCGATCTGATGAGCGTCTCCGACGGCAAACTCCCAGAATAGCCTCTGCCTCCGCTCACCGGCCGGTGTGCGGTTCCCTTTAGGATAGTGCGATGCTGATCCTCGGCTTCGGTCTGACCAGCGCGCAGATGCGCCGCGGCAGCCGGACTGCCAAAGGTCGACGCTCATTCCATGTGGAAAAGCAACGCGGTTGAGAAAGGGTCGGCGCCGCGATGCAGATCAGATTCTCTGCTGTTGCAGAGCCGGGGACACATGGAGTGGTGCGCATCGCCCGGTCGGCCATCGAGAGCACGCATTGCGAATGCTCGTTCGATTGGAGCCGTGGATTTGTACTCATGCGCCACGACCAAACGTAAACGTCTTGGCGGCACGTGGGCTATTCTTAAGAATTCGCGCCGGAGCCAGCCGCTCCCTGCCCGCTCAACGCGGGCCAAGACGGCTCAGCCCAAGACGTAGCGGGACCGCCGCTCCTCAAAGCAAGTGCTGCGAGTGACCTGGGGGAGGCAAGCATGCCTTTCCCGATCGTTCCGTACGTACCGGCGTTGATGTGCAATCTGCTCGAACAGCCTGCCTTTGCAACGCGCCTCGCGACCCTAGCCAACGTGACTGCAGATCGCGCGCTCTCAAGTAAGTCGACCCGCACGCAGCAAAGAGAAGGCCGGCGCCAAGGAAGTGACGCTGGCCCTCTCATGTGAGCGCAGGTGCATGCCTCCCGCTCTCGCGGCTCCGCCCTGGCGATTCGCTTGGCCGAGGCGGCACGACTCAGCGCTTGGCGGCGGCGGTCGTCTCGCTCTCCTTGGGCGCATAGTCGGGCTGGTAGGTGATCTCGGCCTCTTCACGCAACTTGGCGACCTGCGCTTCCATGGCCTGGCTTGCCCGGCGCTGCTGGATCAGCTGGCTCGCATACTGAAGCGCGGCATCGGGCGGCACCGCTGCTGGCCGCTTCTCCCTCACTGTATTCACCAGTACAAGCTGACCATTGGAGATAATGAAAACCTCTCCCGGCGGCAGATCATCGATAGTCGAAGAAAGCTGAGGGCTTATGCTGGACGTGTCGAGAACCGTCGGACCGCGGTCGAAGCGGATTGCGTTCTGCCTCAACATCTCCGCGGCCTCGTCTAGCGAGTTCGCTTTCTCCAAGAACTTCACGTCGTTCGCATTTGCCGGCTGCTGGAAGCGGATTTGCTCCAGAATCATCAGCTGCCGGTTGTTGAAGATCTCCGGGTTCTCTTCAATAAACTGCTGCGCCTGCTTCTGCGTCGGAGGGTTCATCTGACCCACCATCTGCCGCTGCAACAGTCCGGCAAGCTCATTTTCCTCGCTGCGCTGGCGCGACAGGATGAACTCAGTGGCCTCATCCAGACCCTCGTCGCGCGCTTTTTCCACCAGCAGCTTGCGGGCAATCAGCCGCTGCAGCATGGACTGCACAACGGCCTTGTCCTCGGACTTCGCGGAAAGGTTGTTGGCCAGAAGCTCGGCGTTCAGTTCCGACAGGGTGACCTCGACCCCGTTCACCTTTGCAACGACTTGCCCGCTGGGCGCATCGCCCGAACCGCCGCAGGAAGCCAGGCCCAGCGCTGCAGCGAGCAGCAGGGCGCTCCGGAATCGGTTTGCCGTCACGTTGTTTTCCCCACCTCTTGTCCAGATCATTCGCAAAAAACCGGTTACATCCAATGGCACGGCCGTGTAGGCTCCCCTTCAGCCGGGATCATCAGGAAACTGCTCGAATATGGAGACAATCTACGATTGGGTGACATTGGCCCTCTTCGCGGGCCTGATCGTCCTTTTCCTTCAAAGATCGGCGCTGTCAAAGCACGTCGACAAGCTGCGCGACTATTTGATAGCGGCGGCTGGTTTCGCTGCCGTAAACCAGATTGGCAATCATGGATACGATGTGTTCGCGATCCTGGGCCTCATTGCCGTCCTCGCGTTCGTGCAGATTACCTTGCGTCCGTTCAGCAAGGTTGAGCAGTAACTTGATCGTTAGCCGGTAAGCACCTGCCGCACCCGCGGCGACGAACCTAGGACGAGCTGCTCCAGAAACTCCTTCAATGTGGCGTGCGCCTCGGTCGAGTCGGGGCTGATAAGCGAGGCGCGCACCAGTACTCCGTCCGGCACGAGGCCGCGAAGGCTGTTCTTCATGCGCGCGATGTGCTGACCAACCCACGAGTCCGGGAACTGGTCGCCCAGGCGGGTCCAGTAGAGCACATGCTCAGTACGATCACCGCGAACGCCGGTGAAGAAGCTCGCCGGAATGATCTGGTCCGAACCAACCGGCTGCGGGCTCGCTTGTGTTTCGCTGATCTCGAACCCCGACGCCGGATAGCAGAATTCCGGTCGGTGAAGCTGAAGCGTGTCGCTCTGGGTTGAGCCGTAGGCGATCATCAGCATGACGGCAGGAAGATTTTCGCCCAGATAGAGGCGGCTCACCTCCTGATCGTAGATGCTTTTTTTCTCGGAGTCCTCGGCCGGCCGCACGAGCCCCCGTCCCTCCAGCGAAGCACGCTCACCCAGCCGCCCGGGCAAGCCGTCGCCGATTGAGAAGCTGACCGGCTTCGTAACACGTTCGCGCATTTCGAGCGCGCCAGCTGCGGCGGCGGTGCCCAGGAGCAGGCCGCCGAGCACGGCATCTCGCCTCGAGATGCCCGCGGTGTGCACCATCGGGTCAGGCTTCCGTGTGAGTGCGGTCATCAAGACGTCTCCGCAGCGGACTAAGGAAGCGGTCCACCGCAAACAGGAACAGCAGGGCCACGACGAAGGTGGTCAGGCCTGCGAGATCGTGCAGGAAGCCCTGACCCGCCGCATCGCCAAGATGATAGGTGACCAAGATCAGCGCCACCACTCGAACGAAGTTCGCGAAGATCGCGGCAGGCACCGCTGCCAACATCAGCAGCAGGCAATAGCGCCAAGAAGCGTGGTGCAGGACATAGGCATAGAACAGGCCAAGCGCCGTCAGCGTGATCAGCGCGTTCAGGCCCGAACACGCCGCCGCCACCAGCAGCTCGTACTGGGCAACCTGCAGGATAACGCCGGTGTTCGCGACCGGGTACCCCGCCAGCTGCAGCAGGCCCGCTGCGCTCTGCGAGATGCCGAGCTTGAGCGGCTGGGTGATCAGCGTGACGACCGTGTCGGGCAGGGGAATCACGAAGCAGAGATAGAGCAGCGGAAACCACGCCTTCCGCACCGCGCGCGGCCCGACATAGGAGTAGAAAATGGCGAGCACGGTAGCGGCGAGGCCGGCCATCTCCACGCCGATCACCCCGATCGTGCGGCCGAACAGGTACAGGAGCAGGGCGCCCAGCGTTGCCGCTGCGGCGAGGAGCAAGCTGCCCGGCCGCGAATATGCGCGCACTTCCGGCCATTTGTGCCACAGCAGCCACAGGCCCGAAGCGAGCACGATCGGGCCGTGCGCACCTTCCTCGGTCGACCAGACCTCGCTGGCCAGGCGCACCAGCGTGGGCACGACGAGGGCGACAAGCCCAATGAACAGCAGGAAGTGCGCGCGCAGCAAGGAGGCCACTCGCGGCCAACCCACTGGGTCCGCAGCGTGGGCATCGCGCTCGGCGATCGCACTCACCGGCAAAGGCGCTGTCGTATGCATCCGTCCATCATCTAGAGGGATGTAACGGTCGGAGCAATGGCCCCTCTGCCCGCACACTGACCCCAAATGACACATTTTGAAGGCAAATCAACTGGGCTCTTGTGTTGCACGGCAATATGGGGGCAGAGAAGCGCCGCAGAACCAACACCGGCCGCTGAGGCCAAGTTCTGGGAGAGACACTGGAGTCGGCGTGTTGGCGCGCTTCGGGGGATTGTGGCGTGTTCGGGGAAGTTGCCAAGGCGGTGGATGTGGACGCTGAACCCGGCTTCCGGATAACGCTCAGCCTGCCGCTCGTCGGCTGGGTCTGCCGAGTGTTCGAGTTCATGGCGGTCCTGCTCGCAAGCAGCATCGCGACGATCGTGCTGGACGCTCCGCTCGAGGCCGATCAGGCGGCGGACTATGGCCGACTCACGCTGATCGCGGCGCTGATGTACCTTGTTGCCGCGGAGGCGCTCGGACTCAACGATCTCGACTGCCAGTTCTCGCTCGGCAAATCGTGCAAGCGGCTCTTGAGCGCGTGGATCGGCACGGCCCTGTTCATGACCACGCTGGGCTACTTCCTCAACGTATCGGAGGATTTCTCCAGGGCGTGGGTCGGGGTGTTCTTCCTCGCGAGTGCCGGCGGCCTGCTGGCTACGCGAACCGGCTTCGTCGTGCTCACGCGCCAGATGAAGCGGCAGGGCATGTTCAGCCAGCGCGCGGCCATCTACGGCGCGGGCGCGCAGGGAGTGCGGTTGAAGGACTATGTCCTCGGGCACGACAAGCTGACCCTTGAGATCGTCGGCATCTACGATGATCAGCCCGTTCAGAAGGGGAGCGAGGAGCTCGACGTGCGGGGCGGCATCGACCGGCTCGTAAGCGACATCCGCGCCGGCAGGGTGGATCAGGTGCTGCTGGCGCTCCCCTGGTCGGCGGAACAGGAACTGCGCGACATCGTCGAGCGCCTCGCCGTCACTCCCGTGCGCATCAGGCTGGCGCCCGACGTCGCCAGCTACATGTTCTCGCGCCGCCCGATCGTGCTCTTGGGCGAGCTCCCGGTCCTGACCTTGTTCGAACGCCCCATCTCGGGCTTCGACCAGGCATTGAAGTGGCTCGAGGATCGTCTGATCGGATCGCTCCTGCTCATCTTCGCAGCGCCGCTGATGATCTTCATCGCCATCGCCATCAAGCTCGATTCGCCCGGGCCGATCTTCTTCCGCCAATATCGCGAGGGCTTCAACAACCGCGCGATCAGGGTGTGGAAGTTCCGCAGCATGTATGTCGAGCGCTGCCAGAGCGACGCGATCGTGCAGGCCAAGCGGGAGGATCCGCGCGTCACCCGGGTCGGCTCCTTTATCCGGCGCACCAGCCTGGACGAGCTGCCGCAATTGTTCAACGTGCTTGGCGGCACGATGTCGCTGGTCGGCCCCCGTCCGCACGCGCCCTCCACGCGCGCGGGGGGCAGGCTGTTCTCGGAAATTGTCGCCACCTACGCGGCCCGCCATAATGTGAAGCCCGGCATGACCGGCTGGGCGCAGGTCAATGGCTTACGCGGCGAGACGGTGACCGAGGAGGACCTCGTGCGCCGGCTGCAGTACGACCTTCAATATGTCGAAAAATGGTCGATCTGGTTCGATCTCCTGATCATCGTGCGCACCGTCGCGACCGTGCTGGTCCACAAGACAGCCTATTGAACGAGGTCGGGCGGGCACGCCCCTCTTGCGCTGGGCGCGGGAACGCGCAACGGGCGACCGCGCTCGCCAGGGCGGTAAGCGCCCGGCTGCGTTCATTCGGATGAAAGACTATCCTGCGCAGGGACACCGCGCCCGCAGGGCGGCGCCCGATCCGGCGCGTGTGGCTCGCAGGTGATGAGGAACAGCCCGGCGCTTTGGCCGGGCGATGGGCCGCCCGAGTCGGTGGCTTCTGGCAGGAGGGTCAATGTCGCAGCTCGGTTCCCGCGCACAGATGGTCCCGACCGCGGCGGGGCAGGCGCTGCTCGGCACGTTCTCGCGCATCCGCATCATCAACCTCAGGCACCGGGCGGACCGTCGGCGCGAGATCGCTGCGCAGTTGCGGCGATTGCAGCTCGAGGTCGATGGCGGCCGCATCGCCTTTCACGACGCCTGCCGGCCCGACGATGCGGGGACCTTCCCCTCGGTCGGCGCGCGCGGCTGCTTCACCAGCCATCTCGATGTCCTGGAGGAGGCTCTCGCCGACGGCGCCGAAACCTTGCTCATCCTGGAAGACGACATGGATTTCGTGCGCGACGCGGAGGAGCGGATCGCGGCAATGATGCGCGACCTGTCCCGGGTTGAGTGGTCGCTCTTTTATGGTGGCTACGAATGCGCGCACATGCCGGATGCCTCCGGCGGGTCCATCGTCAGGGCCGATCCTGACGTGGCGGTGGGAACGACGCACTTCGTGGCCCTGTCGCGCCAGGCCATCGAGATCGCCGTGCCCTATCTGAAACAGCTTGCCGCCAGGCCGCCCGGTCATCCGGACGGCGGGCCCATGCATGTCGATGGCGCCTATTCATGGCTGCGGCGCTCCCATCCGCAGCTCCAGACCTGGTTGGCGGAACCGCAGATCGGGCGCCAGAGACCCTCTCGAACGGACATCGCGCCGTTGGGCTTCGTTGACCGGGCGTTCGGCCTTCGTCATATCGCCGGCGGCCTGCGACGGCTTACGAGGGTTCTGCGCAATGGATAACAGTGTTTTCGCGTCCGGCTTGAGTGCACAGGTCGGGGGTGACAAGTCCCCCTCAAAGGTAAGCTGGGATGATCTCGGGGCAATCCTGAAGAGTGATAGTCATCATTGGACATACATCCCGAACCCCGGAAATGCTGGCGACTCGCTAATTGCCGAATCAACGTACCAGTTCTTTGACCGCATCGGGTTGTCCTACTCGATCGCCAGTTTCCGCGACACGCTGGAAAGCGGGGCCCGCATCCTCATTGGCGGCGGCGGCAACCTGGTGCCCATGTACCGGAACATCAGGAACTTCCTGGACAGGAACCTCGAAGCGATCGGATCGGCCGTCGTGCTCCCGCACACGATCCGGGGGAACGAAGACCTGCTCGGGCGACTAGACCAGCGCTTTACCCTCATCTGCCGCGAGCGGCCCTCCTACGAGCTCTGCCTGGAAAAGGCTCCCGGTGCCAAGGTCCTGCTGGGCGACGACATGGCCCTCCAGTGGGAGTGGGAGCGGACCCGCGCCGCCCTCCGCGACCAAAGCGCCCGAACGACGGACCGGCAGTTCCTGGTCCGCAATCTCAAGCACCTCACCCGCCGCGCGGTGCATCGCTGGAAAATTCACAACGGAACGCTCGAAGCGTTCCGCGGCGATATCGAGGGCAAGAATCGCCAGCACTCCCGCCGCAACGTCGATCTTTCGCAGGTCTTCTCCACCGACGAGGAGACGCGCCTGTACGCGGCCGCGGCGGTGAACAGCCTCGCGAGCTTCATCGACCGCGCCGAGCGGGTCCATACCGATCGTCTGCACATCGGGGTGATGTCGGCGATCCTGGGCAAGGACGTGACGATGTTCGACAATTCCTATGGCAAGAACCGCGCCGTGTTCGAAAACTCGCTCGCTCCCCGCTTTCCCAACGTGCGCCTCGTCGATTGACGATGAGGCGTGGCGCGCCCCGGCGACCTTGATCGCGCAAGCCCGGTCCCGCCATCCAGCCCTGCGGAGTGCAACCCGTCCGGCGATGAGGGGCGAAGCCGGCTCCGTTCCCGCTCCGGTTCGGTGGAAATACTTACCTGAATGTGCCTGTTTGTTCAGCAGGGCCTGCTATTGGGATCATGGAAAAGAAATAGTGAAGCGCTCCTTTCGTTACACTCGAAATTACATGGACGATCGCCAGAACTTGTCCCGGATCGGGATTGTGCTAAACGGGCGGTAGGTTGGCGCGCGGCCGCGTGGCAAGCGGCAGATCAGAGGTTCGCCACGCTTGCGACCCCATCTGCCCCGACGCAGCCATTCTCGCGCCGTAGCCGCAGGCGCCAGCGCCCATGCGCATCGTAAGTAAACGGGGCAAATCACGCAACGTCGAACATCATCATCGTATCAAAACCGCTACTTCAGAAAATAATCATCGGGTCCATTCATGCCGGCAATCGCATATCAGGGTGCACACGGGTCCAACGACTATCCTCTGCATTTCGCCTTCTTCGAGGCGATGGAGAGCAGGGGCTTGCTCGACCAGATCGACTTCTTTCTCGATCCTTCGACCGAATATGCCTATTGCAAGAAGCTGATCAGGCGCTTTCCGCAGCTTCAACTGACGAGCAGCACATCGCTGGCGGGGCTCGCCGTCCATGCCTATGCGCGCAGCGGCGCCCGGGGCGGCGGCCTCTTCGCCAAGGTCAACCGCCGCTACGACGCGGTGATCGAAGGCCCGGGCGGCCGAATCCACCCGAGATATCTCGGCAATGGCGACATTTTCTGGCGCTATCCTACCACCGAGCGGCGCGCGATCGTCTTCCACTCGATCGAAGGCGGGATCCTCCGCATGCCCCGCACGGCCGCCTCGATCGCCGGGGCCGATCTGATCCTCGCCCGCAGCACCGGTTCCGCGGCCATCGCCCGGCAGGCCGGCGCGCCTCGCGTCCATGCGACAAGCGACATCGTGTTCAGCCAGCAGGCGGCGGACGGCATCGAGCGGCCGGGCGGCGCCGTGGCCCTGCGCTCGCCCAATGCGCAGCCGGGCGCGGCCTATATTCGCAACGTCGAGGAGATCGTCCAGTATCTGGCGGATCTGCGCCGCCCGATCGACTGCACGTCCATCGAGCCACCGCTCACGGATTTCCTCGATGCGGCAGCCCGGCGGAACGGCTTTTTCGTCTTGAATGGCGACGAGATGTACATGCCGTTCCTGGCGAAGCGCGATTTCGTGATCAGCTGCCGCCTGCACACGACGATCCTGGCGCTGAAGGCGGGCAATCGCAAGGTCATCCAGTTCGGCGTCGAGGAGGGGACTCAGAAGCTCAAGCAGATCTTCGGCGATCTCGGCCTCACGCAATTGACGATCCACCCGCGTGAATCGCTCAACCGGCAGACCATCCAGTCCTTCGTCGAGGGGGACGACAGGCTGGACGACGCGCAGGTCCGCGAATCCCTCCGGCAGGCGCGGGAGTCGGTGCTCGGCGGGCTCGACATCCTCGAAGAATGGCTGCTTTCGCTAGGCAAGGGGCAGCGCACGTCCTCCCCGCCGGCAACAGCCTCGGCACAGACGCTGCCGGCCTAGCGGATCGGCGGGGCCCGCGCGATCGCGCGCCCCCCGCGTTCCGGACGCCGACCAGTAGAGTTCACAAGGTGAGCACGATGATGTTGACGAGGGTGCGCCGGGGCGCCGCGTTCTTTGTAGGCGGCGGTTCGTCCGCCAAGCGGCTCGCCATCGGCAGCGCGTTCTGGGTGCTCCTTTCGATCGGCGGCTCGCAGGTGCTGCGGTTCGGGACCAACCTGCTGTCGACCCGGCTGCTCTTTCCCGAACTGTTCGGGCTGATGGCGCTTGTCACCACCATTCACCTGGGCATCGCCCTGTTCTCCGACGTCGGCATCGGCGTCAGCATCGTCCGGCACAAGCGCGGCGAGGAGCGGCAATTCCTCAACACTGCCTGGACGACACAGATCCTTCGCGGGCTGCTGATCTTTTGCGTCGCCCTGATGGCGGCGCCGCTGGCCGCGGATTTCTACGACGAGCCGCGGCTGCGATGGCTGGTGCCATTGTTCGGGTTCAACGCGATCATTTACGGCTTCAGTTCCACCTCGGTCCACCTGATGCGCCGGCGGGTGCAAGCGCGCAGGACCGCGCTGCTGGAACTCAGCTCGCAAGGCGTCGGCCTTGCCGTCCTGCTGATCTGGGCATGGCTGTCGCCCGGCATCCTGGCGCTGGCGGCCGGCCCCTTCGCCACCAGCTGCGCGATGCTGATCGGAAGTCATCTGATGAACCGGCCCCATCGCGACGGAATCGGCTGGGATCGCGAGGCCGCATCGGAATTGCTCGGCTTCGGCAAGTGGGTCTTCGTCTCGACCGCGTTCACCTTCCTGGCGGGCCAGGCGGACCGCCTGCTGCTGGGCAAGCTCTATTCGCTGACCTTCCTCGGCGTCTACAACATCGCCTTCGGCCTCGCCGAAATCCCACGCTCCCTGATACTGACCATGGCGAGCAGGGTGATCTTTCCGATGCTCGCTCGGGCGGCCGATATGCCGCGCGGCGAATTGCTCGCAAAAGTCGCGCGGCCGCGTTTCAACATCCTGCTCGCTCTCGCGGTCGGGCTGGGCGTCGCCGTGGCCTGTGGCGACGTGCTGATCATTTTCCTGTACGACGACCGCTATGTCGAGGCCGCGTGGATGATGCCGGTTCTGGCCGCGAGCGTCTGGATCAGCGTGCTTTCGCGCACCGTCGATTCGATGCTGCTGGTGGCGGGCAAGCCCAAGGTCCAGGCTTTCGCCTTCGCCGGCAGCTTCGTCTTCCTGCTGGGCGGAGTGCTCCTGGGCGACCATCTGCTGGGCGAACTCGGCGCGATCATCGCGATCGCGCTCAGCCCGCTGGCCCATTATGCGATCATCGCGGCCGGGCTGCGGAGCGAGAAGTTCTGGCTCTGGCGCCAGGACCTGGTGGCCACATTTGTGTTCCTTGCTGTTGCAGTCACGATTTTCTGGTTGCGCACCCTCGCCGGACCCTATCCTTACATCCTGGCTGAAATCGGGTTGGTAAACGCATGATCGCGCTATTCTACATTCTGGTGATCTCGCTCGGCGTCCTGACGCTGATCGCCAGGCTTCTGCCCAGGGAGCAGGCCTATCTGATCAGCAAGCGGGAATATGCCGCCGCCATCTACCTGCCTGTGGTCGCCAGCTTCAGCCCCCATTACGCGGTCTTCGGCGGGCTGGTGATCGCCTTCATGGCGTTCATCCCGGCCACGCGGGAGGAGCGCCTGCGCCTGTTCTTCTTCTCGCTCCACCTCCTGCCGGCCTTGTCCTACACCATCACGGTGCCGCTCCAGCTGATCACGATCAACTATTACGTCCTTCTTGCACTCGGGTGCCTCTCGGTCGTGCTCTCGGCTCGCCCGAATCTGGTGGCGCGGCTGCGGCCGTGGGACGTGCTGGTGGTCCTGCTGATCGGCGGGCTGGTGCTGGCGGGCGTGAAGGACACGTCGCTGACCAACGGAATGCGCGTCGTGGTCGGGTTCACCATCGCGCTGGGAGTGCCTTACCTTCTCGTCAGCAGGGGCACGGCTCTCACGCGATCGCCGACCGATCTGCTGCTGGCGGTTGCCCTGGGCGCAACCGTCGTGGCGACGATCACGATATTCGAGAGCCAGCGCAACTGGCTGCTCTACGACAATTTCAGCCACCGCTTCGGCATCACGGAAACCAACAGCGCCTACGCCAAGCAGCGCGCCGGCTATCTGCGCGCCAGCACCACCTTCCCTGAATCCACCTCGCTGTCGCTCTTCCTGAGCATGGCGACGATCATGCTGGTGGCCCTGCGGAGCAAGTTCGCACGGCCCGCGGTGTTCTGGGTCATGCTCGGCATCCTGCTCGTGGCGCAGGTCTCCACGTTCGCACGCGTGGGGCTTCTGGCCACCGCCGTCGGCCTGCTCGCGCTTCTCTGGCACCATAGACGGTACGGCCTGGTCATCTTCACGGCCCTCGCCGCCCCGCTGCTCTATACGCTGCTCAAGCTCGCTTCCGAGAGTGTTCCGGTGCTGCGCGCCATGTTCGGCGAGACGGGCGAGGGGGCGAGCACGATCGACTACAGAAGCCGGCTCGCCACGCGCATGTACGAAGAAATCCTGCGCGAGCCGCTCTTCGGCCTGACCCCAAGCCAGATCCAGATCCGGCTCGACGACATGCGGCAGGGGGAGGGCATTATCGACCTGGTCAACGCGCCGCTGATGATCGCGCTGCAATCGGGCGTGGTCGGCCTTGTGGCGTTCCTGGTGCCATCGATCGCGCTGATCGTGTGGATGGTGCGGATGCGGCGGCTGAAGACATCCGACGAGCTGACGGCCATCCGTGCGGTGTTCGCCTGCATGATCGCCTTCCATGCGGCGCTGATCACGACCAGCTTCAGTGGCTCGCACCGCATGTGGATGATGGTCCTGATCGGGCTCGGTGCAGGGTTGCACGCCGCCCACCGAAGTGCCGTCGCCCGGCAAAGGCGCGCGGAGCCCTATCTCGGGCCAGAGCCTGCGGCGAGCGCTGCGGAATGACCCTGACCCAAAGGCCGCCCCGAGCGCCCGCGGCGATGCTCTCGGGCAGGAATCGCTTGGATGTGAGCCGGCCCCGGCAGCGGGATGCCTCGGGAGCGGTCGATGCATGCACCGTTCGCCGCCTTCGCCCGGGCGAGCAACGATCTTCCGACCGCGTTTCATTCCCCGGCCAGCCACTTGCGCGGCGGTTGCAATTGCGCGTCCGGCGACCTGCCGGTGCTCCGTCGCCCCGCGCAAGCGGGCAGGGCGGCGCTGCGCTCCTCCCCGATCCATTCACGACTGCACCGCCGAGAGGGGCCGGCATGGCCCGGCGGATGGGCAGGGCAGCATGAACTCGGCCCAGGTTCTCACCAGACCCGGCGAGCATGTCGCGGGCGCCGAAGCGGCGCCGGTCAGCGCCACCGGGCCGATTGCCTATCTCACCAACGCCTATCCCAAGGTGAGCCACAGCTTCATCCGCCGCGAGATTCAGGCGCTGGAGGAACTCGGCGTCGAGGTCATGCGGATCAGCGTCCGCCGCAACGCGGATGCGCTGCCCAATCCGCTGGACCAGAAAGAGGCGGGGCGCACGATCTCGCTGCTCGGCTCACCGGGCGACAAGGGGCGGCTGGTGCGGGCGATGTTCGCCGAGCTGGCCCGCTCGCCGGCGGCGTTCTTCACGGGGTGGCGAGCGGCCATGGCTCTGGCGCGGGGGAGCTCGGCGGGCCTGATCCGCCACCTCGCCTATTTCGCCGAGGCGTGCCGCGTCGCCGGCCTGCTGCGAGCGGCCGGGATCCGCCATCTTCACGTGCATTTCGGCACCAATCCGGCTGCCGTCGCTCACCTCGTTCACGCGCTGGCGGGTATCGGCTACAGCTTCACGGTGCACGGGCCGGACGAGTTCGACGATCCGCGCGGGCTCAAGCTGCGCGAGAAGATCGCCAAGGCGGCCTTCGTCGTCGCGATCTCCAGCTTCGGGCGCGGCCAGCTGATGCGCTGGGCGGACATCGAGGACTGGGGCAAGATCAAGGTCGTCCGCTGCGGCCTGGACGAGACCTTCCTCCAGCCCCCGCCCCCCTCGTCCCATGCAAAGCGGCTGCTGTGCGTCGCGCGGCTGAGCGGGCAGAAGGGCATACCGCTCCTCCTCCAGGCCGCCGCGCTCGTTCGCCAGCGAGGCCTGCCCTTCGAGCTGCGAATCGCGGGAGATGGCGAGCTGCGCACGATGGTGGAAGACCAGATCGCCCGGCTGGGTCTGGCCGACAGCGTCACCTTGCTCGGCTGGCAGAGTGCCGATCAGATCAGGGCCGAGCTCGAGGCCTGCTGCGCCTTCGTGCTGCCCAGCTTCGCGGAAGGCCTGCCGGTGGTGCTGATGGAGGCGCTTGCGCTCGGGCGGCCTGTCGTCACCACGAGCATCGCCGGCATTCCGGAACTGGTCGACGATAAATGCGGCTGGATCGTTCCGTCCGGCTCGGTCGAGCGATTCGCGCAGGCGATGGAAGCGGCGCTGGAGGCGGATGGCCCGGCGCTGGGCGGCATGGGCCGCTGCGGCCGCGAGCGTGTGCTGCACCTCCATTCGGCAGGTGCCAACGCGCGGATGCTGCTGGAGCACATGCGCCCCTGCGCGGGAGCAGGGGCATGATCGTGGTCGCCGCGATCCTCGCGCTTGTGCTGGGCGTGCCGGCCATCCTGTTTGCGATCGAATGCGTGCTCGGCGCCTGGGGGCTGCGCGAAATCGCGGGCGGCGAGGCGCCCCCCTTCGCCGTGCTGATCCCGGCGCATAATGAAGCGGGCGGCATCGGCGCGACCATAGATGCGCTGCTCGCCGCCCTGCGCCCGGGCGACCGGGTGCTCGTGGTGGCCGACAATTGCACCGACGACACTGCCGAGCGCGCGCGCGCCGCCGGCGCCGAAGTGGTGGAGCGGCACGACCTCCAGCGCCGCGGCAAGGGCTATGCGCTCGCCCATGGCCGGCAGGTGCTGGCGCAGCGTCCGCCTGCCATCGTCATCGTCATGGACGCCGATTGCTGGACCGATCCGCAGGGCCTGCGCGAACTCGCCGCCGAGGCCGCTCGATCCGATGCTTCGGTGCAGGCCCGCTATCTGTTCGACACGCCGGCCTCGGCGGATGCGCGCGTGCAGATTTCGAGCTTCGCTTTGCTGGTGAAGAACGTCGTGCGCCAGCGGGGCCTGCGCAGGCTCGGCGCGCCGGCGATCCTGCAGGGGACGGGCATGGCCTTCCCCTGGCGCGCCTTCGAGCAGGCCCGGCTGGATACCGGCGCAATCGCTGAGGATCTGGAGATCGGCATTCACCTGTTGCGCGCAGGCCATGCGGTCGGCTGGACGGAGAAGACCACCGTCTGGAGCCGGCCCGCGTCGAAGGATGCGACCCTGACACAGCGCACAAGGTGGGAACACGGCTTCGTCTCGACGGCGCTCTCGACGGCGCCGAGGCTGCTCGGCGTCGGGCTAGGCAAGGGGAAGCCGAGCCTGCTCGTGCTCGCAGCCGACCTCCTCGTGCCGCCGCTGGCCATGCTGGTGGCGCTGGTGGTTCTGGGCCTCGCCGCATCGGCGTTGCTGTTTGTGCTGACCGGCTCGGCCGCTCCGCTGATCGTGGCGGGACTGGCTCTCGGCGCAATCGCACTGGGCACGACCGTCGCTTGGGCGGCTGAGGGACGCCGGGTCCTGCCCCTCGCGGCGCTGGTGAAGACGCCGCTCTACGTCGCGTGGAAGCTGCCGATCTATGCCCGGCTGCTCGGCCGGCGGGAGAAACAATGGGTGCGAACCGCGCGCGAGGATTAGGGCGGCCCTGGAGCCGGTGGAATCACCTGCCGCTTCAACAAGCCAGCACGCGACAGAGGGCAGGGGAACCGCTCCGACGCAGGCCGGATCGGAAACCGCCTACGCGAGCCCGGCCGGGCCGCCGCTCCCGCCACCCTCGCGCACCTTGACGCGAGCGGGCACACCGATCGCCAGCGCCCCCGCCGGCACATCCTGCAGCACCACGGCATTGGCGCCGACCTGCGCCCCATCGCCGAGCCGGACCCGCCCGGCGATCACCGCGCCCGCGCCCAGGTGGACCCCCCGGCCAAGCACCGGCGCCCCGTCCAGGTCCGACAGCGACCGGAGGCCCAGCGTGCAGTTCTGGCGGATGATGCAGTCGTCGCCGATGACCGTGTTGCCATGAATCACGATGCCGGACTGGTGTTCGATGACCACCCTGCGCCCCACGGCCGCGGAATAGGGGAGCTCAATGCCATAGCGGTTGCGTACCCGGCGAAAGAGCGCGCGATAGAGCGCGCTGAGCGGCGCGCGCAGCATCTTGCTTCGCACCCCCATCCGCCAGACGCCGAAGCGATAGACCGCCATCGCGCGGAAGCCCGGCCGGGTCCAGTCGCGCCCATGCGTGCCGTAATCCTCGCGGATCAAGGCGATCAGGCCCGGTTCTCCGGCGGGAGCGGGTGGGGGCGCGAAGCCCGGCGCCGGTCGATCGACGACCATCGCTATTTATACTCGATCAGCGCGGGCTTGGCGCGGTGCAGTCGCCGCGACCAGTAGGCGAAAATGCCGGCCGTGTGCGCCAGCTTTCCCGCGACGATGTGCGTCGCATAGAGCGCCCCGCGCCGCCGATAGACCCGCGTCCACAGAACCGGCCAGAGCGGCCAAGCCGGGGGCAGCGACCACAGGACGTTGCTCCATACCCGGCGCCGCAGATGCGGCTCGTAACGGCCGCGGCGTTGGCTCGCCTCCATGTCGGCATAGCCGCTGCGCTTGGATCGCTGCCACCACTGGCCCATGCGTGTCATCGCGGCATCGTGCAGGGTCATCTCCTCGTCGAGCCGCGCGATCTTCCACGCGTGGCGCCGCAGCCGGAAGCATAGATCGGGCTCTTCCCCGGCGATCAGGTCCTCCTGGAAGCCACCGACCTGGCGGAACGCCTCGACGTGGACCAGGAAATCGCCTCCGCAGGCCTGCGTTTCGCCGACCGGCGTGTCCCATTCGAGGTCGCAGAGCTGGTTGTAAGGGGTCGCTTGCGGAAACCGTTCCCGCCGCCGCCCGCAGGCGATCGCCACTTGCTTGTGATCCCGCAGGTAGGCGAGGGCGGCCGGGAGCCATGTCGGGCGCAGCTCGCAATCGCCGTCGACGAACTGGACGAAGGCCAGCTCCGGATTGTTCTCGAGCAGCCGGGCGAAACCGGCATTGCGCGCCCGCGCCGCGGTGAAGGGCTGGCCGAGGTCGAGCTCCACAACCTCGACCTGCAGCGAGCGGGCCAAATCGACGCTGCCGTCGATCGAACCCGAATCCACATAGACGACGCGATCGAGGTCCCGCCGCAGCGATTCGAGGCACTGCTTCAGCCGTTCGCCCTCGTTGCGCCCGATCGCCACCGCGCCGACCTGCTGCCTCATCTCTGCTGCATCCAGGCCGGACGCACCCACCGCGGCGCGTCGAGCGGCACCGCGCCGCCCCGGCTCCAGAGGCTGCGGCGCGGCACGCCGTGCTCGACGGCGTCGCTCAGTTCCTTCTTCACGGGCTTGGCGGACTCCGCGAGCCGCGCCAATCGCCGGGCCCGATAGATGGCATGGCCCGCCAGCCACATCAGCCAGGCCGCCCGCGCCGCCCGCAGCCCCCTGCTCCGGGCGAAGAAGAGGGACCGGCTTTGGTACCAATAAGCGGGTTTGCGCGGAGCCTCCGCTTCCTCGACGGCACGGCTGTGGACGCCCGTGGCCGCTCCGCCGACGTGCTTCACGCAGCTGGCCGGCTCGTGCCAGATCTCCCAGCCCGCCTGGCGCAGGCGCCACATCAGCTCCACTTCCTCGTGATAGAGGAAGAAGCCGTCGTCGAAGAGCCCTGTCTGCCGCAGGGCCTCCACTCGGAACATGACGCTGGCGCCGGTCACCCATTCGGCCTGGACCAGCTCGGTTGCCGTTTCAATGGCTGGCGGGGGGACGTGCAGCAGGCGGTCCAGCAATCCCGTCCGGGCGCCGCGGGCGAATTCGCCCCGGAGGCTCGGAAAGTTGAACGCACTGCCCGTGGGAGAGCCGTCCGGTTCCAGCAACTGGCTGCCGACCGCACCGGCGCGGGGCCTGTCGCGCAGCACGTCGAGCAGCGCCGTCACCGCCCCGGGCTCCACCTCGCAGTCCGGGTTCAACAGGTGGATGTATTCCGGCGGATCCGCCTCGCTCATCAGCTTGAGGATCGCCTGGTTGTTGGCCCAGCCGAAACCGCCATTGATGTCCAGCGGCAGCACTTCGACCCAGCCCGCGAACTCTGGCTGGCCAAGTTCGCGCTGCAGCTGCTCTGCCGAACCATCGCCGGAGCCGCCGTCCACCACGACCACCTTCAGGCCCGGCAGCGCCTCCCGCTCTGCGGCGAGCGAGCGCACGCAGCGCACGGCCAGCGCCGGCGTGCGGTAGTTCACGCTGACAATCGCGACGCGCGGCGCGCCGGAATCGGGGAGGGCAGTGGCCACCATCATCCTTACAGAACGCTGTGCCCCTCAGTCCTCAGATCCGACCGGATCGCCGCCAGGAAGCCGAGCGAGTCGATGCAATAGCGCCGGAACAGGCGCCGCGGCTCCGACGCGAGCCGCCACAGCCATTCGAGCCCCGCATCCCGCATCCAGCGCGGCGCGCGCGTCTTGATGCCGACCAGGAACTCCACCGCCGCCCCCACGCACAGGACGCGGCAATCGCCGAGTGTTTGGCGGTGCTCGTACGTCCAGATTTCCGACTTGGGCGAGCCGAGGGCGAAGACCAGGTGGGTGGGCGCGAAGCGGCGGATTGCGCCAGCAAGTTCGGCGCTCTGCTCCGCATCCTTCTCGAAACCGAATGGGGGGACGGTGAAGTGCATGTCACCTTCGGCGAAGCCCCGCTCCGCCAGGAAGGCGCGCATCTCCTCGGCCACCAGCGGCGAGCCGACGCAGAAGAACAAGCGGTGCTCGCCCGGTCTGAACATCCGCGCCAGAACCGCGAACATGCCGGCGCCGGTGATCCGGGCCGGGGCCGAGACGCCGCGGCTGCGCGCATAGCCGAACACCGGCGCCCCATCGATGGTCACGCGCCAGGCCCACCCATAGGCTTCCCGGAAGCGGGCATTCCTGCGCAGGTTCACGACATGATCGAGGTTGAGCGTCGCCACCAGCTGCGGCCCGCAACCAGCTTCTGGGGGAGCAAGCAGCTCCGCCAAAAGCTGGTCTTCGGACTGCTCGCTGATCTCCAGGCCGAACAGGCGCCGGGGCGAGCCCCGGCCGCCCTCAGGGCGTGCCGGTCTGATTGCAGTTCGGGTCCGCATCGCTGATTCCGCCGCTCTGCCACTCACCGCTCAGCGACTTAATCAGAAGAACGCGGCAGTCTATCGAAACCTGGGTACCCCCGGAATCTTGCGTAGTCTCGCCGCCCTTGTAGCGCCGGATCATCTCCTGAAGGGCGCGGTAACGGGGAGAGGTCTCCTGCTTGACCGACTCGAGTGCGTTCCAGCTCCCCCATTTGCTCGGCTCGCCGATGATGCCGTAATTGACGAACAGGGTGCCGCCCGCCGCGGCCAGTGCCTCCGCATTGGCCATGTCGAGGTCATAGATCTCTGATCGCCGCTGAAGCTTGATCAGGAAGTCGGTGTACTGATCGTTGTCGTGCTGCTCGTAAGGCGTGAGTTCGCCATAGCCCGCTTCGTACGTGACCAAATCCAGGCCAAAGCTCTGCGCCTGAGTCCCGTGATAGGGAAATAGCGTCACCTGGTCGCGCTCGAAGCCCGCCCACAGGGCTTCGATGGCCTTCTTGTACCCGCCATCGGCCAGGCGCCACCAGCTCATCACCTCCGAGGCGTTGCTGTTCGAGTGCATCCCGCCGTCGTAATAGGAGGCCACTGCATATTCGTCGAAATAGTCGGCCGCCTTGCGCTGCCGCCCTTGCGAGTCCTTCCAGTCTTCCGTTTTCAGGCCCGGCAGTTCGAGCCCCTTGTGGGCGAATTGGGTGCTGTAGACGACGCGGACCCGTCCGGGGTCGCCCGTTCCGGTGACCGGCTCGCCGAACGCCTGGTTCCAGATGGCACCGACTTCGGCGGAGCGGACGCCGTACCATTCCATGTAATGAGCGCCCTTGCCGAATCGCTGCTCGGCATAGGCCTTGGCGTAGTGCGCCTGCGGGAACGACCAGTTCCAGACCTCGTTCGACAGCTCCACATGCACCTTGAGCTCCGGCTCAAGGTTCTGGCGCACATAGCTGGCGAAGCTGCGCACATATTCGTCGCTGGCATTGATCGGCATGGTGAACCACGGATCCGCGTCGAGCTCGTTCGCGAGCTGCACCATCGCCTCGACCGGAGCGCCACGGCTCCACCGCGCATTCACCGTCTTCGGCCGGTCCGCCCATCGAAGCTGCTCGACGCCCAGCAGATCGGCTGTCTTGCGCGAACTCATCACCGTTCCGTCGCGCCGGTAGATCTGGTTCGTTTCCATGAAGTCCATGAAGCGCACGACGTTGAACCCGCGCAGCCTCGCCAGGAACTCCGGATTGAACATCTGGCCGCTCTGGTAGGCCGAAAGCTGGTCTTCCCGCACGACGCGAATGTTGCGCAGATAGCTGCTGCTCGTGCTGGTATCGGGTTCGAGCTTGAGGTGGAGGCTGCCCGAATCGCTGGAGCGAACGGTGACCCGCCCTCGCTCGCTCTTCACCGTCGTCGTGCCGAGCATGCCGTTGATGGTTCCCGCGCCATCATACAGCACGACATAGCGGGTATTGGCCGGGGCGGCGTCCTCATTGTCGGCCAGCACCGTCACGCCGAGCTTCGCCGGCTCGCCCTTGCCGTTGACCGGAACCGAGTTGACCCAGCCGTTCTGATCGAGCCCGAGCGTCTCGCCCGTGTCCCACTGGCCGGAGCGCTGCGGCAGGAACCGGGAAGAGCCTTTCATCACGTCGATCAGCGGCATCGCCGTGGTGTAGTAGGTGATCGGCCCGATATTCGTGCCGACCTGCGGCGCGGCGACCGACGGCGCGTAGGTCACGGTCGACGGGGTGGTCTCCGTGTCCTGGAGTTCGCCCGCGCCCACGCCGGCCACGGCAACTAGCGGCGCGGCCGCAGCGGCCACGCCGATCAACTTGATACTCGCCACTGTACTGATCCCTCATGTGCTGTCGGCTCGCCCGGTGCCTGCGAGGGCACCCGATCGGGTCCAGCCCCCGTTTCGCAGGCGCACAATCCAGTGCAACATTTGCTAGGCGAAGCGAGCCTTATTGTCGGTGAGCCGCGCCCATCGGGTGCCCCTGCGCGCAACAGAGTGGTTTTCATCCGTCGATTTGGCTGGCAACAGGAACGCAAGCACAAACATCGGCCCGCGCGACGAGCGGGGAGAGGGGACATATGAAGGCGATTCTGGGAGTGGCCATGGGAATCCTGCTGGCGGGCCAACCAGCCGTGGCGGCAGAGGCGAACCGCGTCGTCGCGGGGCAGCTCGCCGATGGCACGCCGGTCGAGGCGGTGGTGCTGTCGAACGCCGGCGGGGTATCGGCGCGCGTGCTCAGCTATGGGGCGACGCTGCAATCGCTGACCGCGCCCGACCGCGAGGGCGTGCCGGAGGACATTACCCTCGGCTACGACGACGTGGCAGACTACCAGGCCAAGCCCAATTATTTCGGCGTCACCGTGGGCCGCTATGCCAACCGGATCGGCGGCGGCACCTTCTCGCTGGACGGGCAGGCCTATCAGCTGACCCAGAACGACGATGCGAACTCGCTGCATGGCGGCGTGGAGGGCTTCGACAAGCGCGTCTGGCGCATCGTCTCGGTCGAGAGCGGGCCGGTGGCGAAGGTGGTGATGGCGCTGACCAGCCCGGCGGGCGACCAGGGCTATCCCGGCAATCTCGATACGACCGTCACCTACACGCTCGACGACGCAGGCGATCTCGGCATCCTGTTCGAGGCGCAAAGCGACGCGCCGACCATCGTCAACATGACCAACCATGCGCTGTTCAACCTGCATGGCCCGAACGCGCAGGAAGGCGCGATGGACCACTGGCTGATGCTGCCGGCGGGCCGCTACACGCCGGTGGACGCCGCGCTGATCCCGACCGGCGAGCTGGCCCCGGTGGCGGGCAGCGTGTTCGACTTCCGCGAGCCTCGCCTGATCGACCAAGGGCTGCGCGACGGCACCAACGAGCAGATCGTGATCGGCCACGGCTACGACCACAATTGGGCATTGGACAAGGGCCAGACCGCGCAGCCGGAGCTGGCGGCGCGGCTGGTGGATCCGAGCTCGGGCCGGGTGCTGGACGTGCTCTCCACCGAACCGGGCCTGCAATTCTACAGCGGCAATTTCCTCGACGGCACGGTGATGGGCAAGAACAACACGGTCTATCGCATGGGCGACGGCATCGCGCTGGAGCCGCAGAAGTTCCCCGACACGCCCAACCAGCCCGCCTTCGGTTCGGCTAGCGTGGAGCCCGGACAGCCCTATCGCCACCAGATGATCTATCGCGTCTACACCATGCCGGAGGTGGCGGAGCAGCGCTGACCGGGCGCTCGCCCACGGCCTTCGCTAACCGGAGGGCTCGGCCGCACGGCTGGTGGCGTGACGCGAGCGGCGTCCGCCAGCGGCCCTGCGGCTGTCCGGCCGGTCTGGAGCGCCCGCCCGGTCGCGGCGAGGCGCCTGGCCGTGGAGACCAAAGGCGCGATCGCTCCTCGCGCCGCCGCTGGCGTGATGCGCGCCGCCCGCCCGCTCGACCTCACCGCTGCGCAGTATGCCCGTGCTGCAAAGATGGCTTGCAGGCGGCCGGTCGACCTCGCTCCGCCACCACGCGAGCGGCACCGGTCGCGGGCAAAGCGACGCTAATTCCTTGCCGCGAGGACGACCTCGCCGCTCCCCGCAAGCGAGCCGCACGAGGCTCTCCCAGCCCCGCGCCCGCGCCGGCCCGGCCGACCGTCAGGCCGGACCGGGCGCGCCACCGGGCCGCGGGAACGCCTCGCCCGCTGGCGTCGCCGCGCGATCAGTGATTGTCGCGCGGCAGGCCCTTGGTCTGCGCGATGCGCTGGTACTTCTCGCTGCCCTCCAGGATCGCGCCGGTGTCCATCTGCCCGACCAGGGCGCGCTGGATCTCCTGCCAGGGCGTCTGCGAGGCGGGGAAGGGGTAGCCGCCCTGTGCCTCCAGCGCTGCGCGCCGGCGAGCGATCTCCTCCTCCGGCACCAGCAGCACGACCTCGCCCTTGTTGAGGTCGATTCGCAGCCGGTCGCCGGTTTCCACCAGCGCCAGCCCGCCATTGGCCGCCGCCTCGGGCGAGGCGTTGAGGATCGAGGGGCTGCCCGACGTGCCCGATTGCCGCCCGTCGCCGATACAGGGAAGCGCATGGACGCCCTCGGTCAGCAGATAGGCCGGCGGGCGCATGTTCACCACTTCCGCCGCGCCCGGATAGCCGATCGGCCCCGCTCCGCGCATGATCAGCATGGTGTTCGCGGTGATGCCGGTCGCGGGATCATCGATCCGGTGGTGATAATCCTCCGGCCCGTCGAACACCACGACCGGGCCTTCGAAAGCGCCGGGATCGTCCGGGTTGGCAAGATAGCGCTGGCGGAATTCCTCGCCGATCACGCTGGTCTTCATGATCGCCGCTTCGAACAGATTGCCGGTCAGCACAATGAAGCCGGCGCGCTCCTTGATCGGCTGGGCGAAGGGGCGGATGACCCGCTCGTCCTCGATCGTGGCGCCACGGCAGTTCTCGCCGATGGAGCGGCCGTTCACCGTCAGTGCCGATTCGCGGATCAGCCCGGCCTCGATCAGTTGCGCGACCACCGCCGGCACCGCGCCGGCGCGATAGAAGTCCTCGCCCAGATACTCGCCCGCCGGCTGCAGGTTCACCAGCAGCGGGATGTCGTGCCCGTGCGTCTGCCATTCCTGCAGCGGCAGCTCCACGCCCACATGCCGGGCGATGGCGGCGAGGTGGATCGGCGCGTTGGTCGATCCGCCGATCGCGGAATTGACCGCGATGGCGTTCAGGAAGCTGTCGTGCGTCATGATGTCGGAGGGCTTGAGGTCCTCCTCCACCATGCCCACGATCCGCTTGCCCGTCTCGTAGGCCGATTCCTGCCGGTCGCGATAGGGCGCGGGGATGTTGGCCGTGTTGGGCAGCATCATGCCCAGCGCCTCGGCCAGCGAGTTCATCGTCGAGGCCGTGCCCATCGTGTTGCAATAGCCGGTGGAGGGCGCGGAACTGGCAACCAGCTTGATGAAGCCGTCGTCGTCGATCTTGCCTTCCGCCAGCAGCTCGCGGGCCTTCCACACGATCGTGCCCGATCCGGTCCGCTCGCCCTTGTACCAGCCGTTCAGCATCGGGCCGACGGACAGCGCGATCGCCGGGATGTTCACCGTGGCGGCCGCCATCAGGCAGGCGGGCGTGGTCTTGTCGCACCCGGTCGTCAGCACCACGCCGTCGATCGGGTAGCCATAGAGCAGCTCCACCAGCCCCATATAGGCGAGGTTGCGATCGAGGCCCGCGGTCGGGCGCTTGCCGGTTTCCTGGATCGGGTGGACCGGGAACTCGATCGCGATGCCGCCCGCCTCGCGGATGCCCTCACGGATCCGGTCGGACAGCACCAGGTGGTGCCGGTTGCACGGGCTGAGATCGCTGCCGGTCTGGGCGATGCCGATGATCGGCTTGCCGCTGCGCAACTCCGCCAGCGACAGCCCGAAATTCAGGTAGCGCTCCAGATAGAGCGCGGTCATGTCGATGTTGTCGGGGTTGTCGAACCAGGCGCTGCTGCGCAATTTCCGAGACATTCACTTCCCCCTCGCCGACGGCGCTTGACGCTTCCTGTGAGGTCAAATACTCCGACAAAATAACGAAACGCAAGCCGGCATGGTTGCGTTGCGGGTGCGCGGAGGGAGACGGGACCGATGGCCATGGCGCCGAATCACAATGCGGCGGCAGCCGGGCCGACGCAGGGGCCGACCATGAACTACAAGCCTGCGCTGGCGTTGCTGGCCTCGCTGTTCTTCATGTGGGGGTTCATCACCGTCATCAACAACACGCTGCTGCCGCACCTGCGCAGCGTGTTCGAGCTGAACTATACCCAGACGACGCTGATCGAATCGGTTTGGTTCATCGCCTATGGCGTGATGGGCATGCCGTCCGCCTTCCTGATCGAGCGGACCGGCTACAAGAAGGCGATCATCATCGGCCTCGGCGTGATGGCGGCCGGCGCGCTGGGCATGGTGCCCGCGGCGCAGATCCCGTCCTACGGCTTCACCCTGTTCGCCCTGTTCGTGATCGCCAGCGGTATCACCCTGCTGCAGGTCGCGGCCAACCCCTATGTGGCGGTGATCGGCCCGCAGGAAAGCTCCGAATCCCGGCTGACGCTGGTGCAGGCGTTCAACTCCATGGGCACCTTCTTCGCGCCCTATTTCGGCGGCTGGCTGATCCTCAGCCGGACCACCGGCGGCACCTCGCTGGAAGGCACGCAGCTGACGGCGGCGGAGCGGCTGGCCGACGCGCAAGCCACGGTGCTGCCCTATATCATGGTGGCGGTGGTGCTGTTGATCATCGCGGTCATCATCTGGCGCTCGAACCTGCCCGCGATGGGCTCGGCCACCAGCCGCGTGGCGCGCGAGGAGCGCAAGAATCACTCGCTGTGGAGCCACCGCAACCTGGTGCTCGGCATCCCGGCGATCTTCATCTACCTGATCGCGGAGATCGGGGTCGCCAACCTGTTCATCAACTTCGCGGTCCTGCCCGACGTCGCCGGGATCACGCCGGCCGAGGCAGCCAATTACCTGATCCTGCTGTGGGGCGGCATGATGGTCGGGCGCTTTGCCGGCAGCTTCATCATGCGCCGCTTCCCGGCGGACAAGACGCTGGCCACCTTCGCCGGCTTCGCCATGCTGGTCATGATCGGCGCGGCCACGCTCGACGGGCCCGTCGCCATGTGGTGCCTGATCCTGGTCGGGCTCGGCCATTCGATCATGTTCCCCACCATCTTCGCCATGGGCATCAAGGGGCTGGGGCCGCTGACCGAGGAAGGCTCCGGCCTGCTGATCACCGCCATCGCCGGCGGCGCGCTGGTGGTGGCGCAGGGCTGGCTGGCCGACACGTACGGCCTGCAGAACAGCTTCTGGCTGACCGTCGCCTGCGAGGTCTACATCATCTTCTACGCCCTGTGGGGGTCGAAGGTGACCAACCCCATCGCTCCGGTGGCCGACGAGTCGAGGTAAGCCCGGTCCGCCCGGTTCGCACGCTCGTCACGGGCGGCAGGGCGGACCCGGGCGGTTGGGCACGGCCGCCGGCGCGCTGATGCTTGCCCCTGCGGCTTGTGGCGGCGGTGACACCGGCGGCGGCAGCACGAACGGGGGCGGCGATCTGGTCGTGGCACTGCGAGCGGCCGGCCCGACTGCATCGGCTCAACCGCTCCACACCTTTGTCTCGCCGCCATTCCCGACCCAGCAGGTGACTGGCTGGGCCGATCCGGCACTTCTACCTGCCGCGAAACCACTCCGGCGCCGCTCTTTCCGCAGGCGCCGGAAAGGCCGCTCAGTCGAGGTTGGGCGCCAGCCACCGCTCCACCGTCGCGCGCTCCAGCCCGCGCCGCCCGGCATAGTCCGCCACCTGGTCCTCGCCGATCCGCGCAACCGCGAAATACGAGCTTTCCGGATGCGCGAAGTAGAAGCCCGACACCGCCGAGGCCGGCAGCATGGCGAAGCTTTCGGTCAGGCTCGCCCCCGCATGCTCCTCGGCCTGCAGCAGGTCGAACAGGGTCGGCTTCAGGCTGTGGTCCGGACAGGCGGGATAACCGGGCGCCGGCCGGATGCCGCGATATTGCTCGCGGATCAGCGCCTCGTTCGATAGCTGCTCGCCGGGCGCATAGGCCCACAAGGTGGTGCGCACATGCTGGTGCAGCCGCTCGGCAAAGGCCTCCGCGAACCGGTCGGCGAGCGCCTTGAGCAGGATGTCGGAATAGTCGTCATGCTCCGCGCGGAACCGCGCGAGGTGCGGCTCCAGGCCATGGATCGCCACGGTGAACCCACCGATCCAGTCGCCTTCCGGGTCGATGAAGTCCGCGAGGCAGAAATTGGCTCGGTCGCGGCTCTTGCCGACCTGCTGGCGCAGGAAGGGCAGCAATGTGCCATCCTCCAGCCGCACGTCGTCGCCCTCTCGCCGGCAGGGCCAGAAGCCGCACACGCCGCGTGGCGTCAGCCAGCTTTCGCCGATGATGCGGTCGAGCATCGCCAGCGCATCGGCGTGGAGCTGCCGCGCGCTCTCGCCCACCACCTCGTCCTGCAGGATCGAGGGCCAGGTTCCCGCCAGCTCCCAGGCGCGGAAGAACGGCGTCCAGTCGAAACAGTCGCGCAGATCCGCCAGGTCCCAGCTGTCGAACACATGCAGACCGGGCTGCACCGGCGGCGGCGCCTTCAGCGCCATGTCCGCCTTGAAGCCGTTGGCCCGCGCGTCCTCCAGCGAGAGCAGCGTGCTCTTGCCCTTGTTGGCGCGGGTCTCGCGCACCTTGGTATATTCCTGCGCGGTCGCGTCGACAAAGCCGTCGCGCTGCGTGTCCGACAGCAGCTGGCTGGCGACGCCCACCGCGCGGCTGGCGTCGAGCACATGGATCACCGGCCCCTCATAGGCTGGGTCGATCCGCAGCGCGGTGTGCACCCGGCTGGTCGTCGCCCCGCCGATCAGCAGCGGGATGGAAAGCTCCGCCGCCTGCATCTCCTGCGCCACCGTCACCATCTCGTCGAGCGAGGGGGTGATCAGCCCGGACAGGCCGATCATGTCCGCCTGCTGCTCGCGCGCCGTGTCGAGGATCTTGATCCAGGGCACCATCACGCCGAGGTCGATCACCTCGTAGCCATTGCACTGCAACACCACGCCGACGATGTTCTTGCCGATATCGTGGACGTCGCCCTTCACCGTCGCCATGATGATGCGGCCCTTGGCACGGGCGCCTTCCTCCTTTTCCGCCTCGATATAGGGGATGAGGTGGGCGACCGCCTTCTTCATCACGCGGGCGCTCTTGACCACTTGCGGCAGGAACATCTTGCCGCTGCCGAACAGGTCGCCGACGACGTTCATCCCGTCCATCAGCGGGCCCTCGATCACCTCGATCGGCCGCCCGCCGCGCTCCTTCACCTCCTGCCGCGCCTCCTCGGTGTCCTCCACCACATGCGCGTCGATGCCCTTGACCAGCGCATGCTCGATCCGCCGTGTCACGGGCCAGCCGCGCCATTCGGCGGCCGCGGCGGCCTCCTGCGGCGCCTGCCCGCGGAACCGCTCGGCCAGAGCGATCAGCCGCTCGGTCGCATCGCCACGGCGCATCAGGATCACATCCTCGCACGCCTCGCGCAGTTCCGGCTCGATCGCGTCATACACGTCGAGCTGCCCGGCATTGACGATCGCCATGTCCAGCCCGGCCGGAATCGCATGGTACAGGAACACCGAGTGCATCGCCCGGCGCACAGTCTCGTTGCCGCGGAAGCTGAAGGAGAGGTTGGAGAGCCCGCCGCTGCAATGGACATGCGGGCAGGCCGCGCGGATCTCCTGCACCGCCTCGATGAAGTCGAGCCCGTAGCGTTCGTGCTCCTCCATCCCGGTGGCGACGGCGAAGATATTGGCGTCGAAGATAATGTCCTCGGGCGGAAAGCCGATCCCGGTCAGCAGCTCGTAGGCGCGGCGGCAGATCGAAACCTTGCGCTCCTTGCTGTCGGCCTGGCCGGTCTCGTCGAAGGCCATCACCACCACGGCGGCGCCATAATCCATGCAGGTGCGCGCCTGCGCGAGGAACGGCTCCTCGCCCTCCTTGAGGCTGATCGAGTTGACCACCGGCTTGCCCGGCACCCATTTCAGCCCGGCCTCGATCACCTCCCAGCGGCTGGAATCGATCATCACCGGAACGCGGGCGATGTCGGGCTCGGCGGCGATCAGGCGCAGGAAAGTGGTCATCGCCTCTTTCGAGTCGAGCAGGCCCTCGTCCATGTTGATGTCGATGATCTGCGCGCCGTTCTCGACCTGCTGGCGCGCGACCTCGACCGCCGCGGGGTAGTCCCCGTCAAGAACCAGCTTCTTGAACCTGGCCGACCCGGTGACGTTGGTGCGCTCGCCGATATTGACGAACCGCGCGGAGGACGGGCGCGGCGCCGCTTCGGGCGCTTCGATTTCTGCTGTTGCCATGTTGAGTGTCTCAGTCCGCCATCGAGAAGGCTTCGAGCCCGGCGAGCCGGGTTACTTTCGGCACTTGCGGGGGCTTGCGCGGCGGCAGCCCGGCCACTGCCTTTGCCACCGCCGCAATATGCGCCGGGGTGGAGCCGCAGCACCCGCCAAGGATGTTCACATGCCGCCCATCCGCCCAGCGCCGCAGCGCCTCGGCCGTGGTGGCGGGCATCTCGTCATACTCGCCCAACTCGTTGGGGAGGCCCGCATTGGGGTAGGCGAGCAGCAGCGTGTCGGCCACCTTGTCGAGCAATTGCACATGCGGCCGCAGCTGCTCCGCTCCGAACGAGCAGTTGAGCCCCACCGCCAGCGGCTTCGCATGGCGCACCGCGTGCCAGAACGCCTCCACCGTGTGGCCGGAGAGGTTGCGCCCCGACAGATCGGTCAGCGTCAGCGAGAGCATGATCGGCACCTCGCGGCCAAGCTCGCGCTCCACCCGCCGCACGGCATGGATCGCCGCCTTGGCGTTCAGCGTATCGAAGATCGTCTCCACCAGGATGAAGTCGACCCCGCCCTCGACCAGCGCCGCCGCCTGCTCACGATAGACGTCCGACAAATGATCGAAGTCGATCTCGCGGAAGCCGGGATCCTCCACCGAGGGGGACAGGGAAAGCGTCTTGTTGGTCGGCCCGATCGCGCCCGCCACGAAGCGCCGCTGCCCGTCGCGCGCCGCGAACGCGTCCGCCGCCGTTCGGGCGATCCCCGCCGAGGCCCGGTTGATCTCGCCCACGAGGTGCTCCGCCCCGTAATCCGCCTGGCTGATCCGGTTGGCCGAGAAGGTGTTGGTCGAGACCATGTCCGACCCGGCCTGCAAATAGGCGCGGGTGATGTCCGCGATCACGTCGGGCCGGCTGAGGGCGAGGATGTCGTTGTTCCCCCCCTGCGACTTCTCCAGCCCCAGTTCCCCGGCATAATCCGCCTCGGAGAGCTTGCGCGCCTGGATCTGCGTGCCGAACGCGCCGTCGAAGATCAGGATTCGCTCGGCCGCACGGGCGAGGAAGGCGTCGCGCGCGCTCATGCCGCCTGCTCCACGGGCGCTGCCACCCGTTTGCCGAGGAGATGGCACAGCGCCTCGGTCAGCTCCGCGCGGTTGAGCGTGTAGAAGTGGAACTCGCGTACCCCGCCCGCATAGAGCTGGCTGCAGAACTCGGCCGCCAAGGTCGCCGCGATCAGCTGGCGCGTGCCCGGGCTCTTGTCGAGCCCGTCGAACAGCCGCGCCATCCACTCGGGCACCCCGGCCCCGCAGGCAGCGGCGAACTTGCGCGTCTGGGCGAAGTTGGTGATCGGCAGCACGCCCGGCACCAGCGGCGCGGTTATGCCGGCGGCGACCGCGCGGTCGCGGAAGCGGAAGAACGCCTCGGGCGAGAAGAAGAACTGCGTCAGCGCCCGATCCGCTCCGGCGTCGATCTTGCGCTTGAGGTTGTCGAGATCAGCCTCGGCGCTGGCCGCATCCGGGTGGACCTCCGGATAGGCGGCGACCGAGATCTCGAAATCGCCCATGCGCTTGAGGCTCGCCACCAGTTCGGCGGCGCTGCGGTAGCCTTGCGGATGCGGTGCGAATGGCGTTCCGGGCGGTCCGCCATCGCCGCGCAGAGCGACGATGTGGCGCACGCCCGCATCGCGGTAGGCGGCGGCGACGGCGTCCACCTCGTCGCGGCTCGCACCGACGCAGGTGAGATGCCCCGCCACCGGCAGCGAGGTCTCCGCCGTCAGCGCGCGCAGAGTCGTCAGCGTCGGCTCGCGGGTGCTGCCGCCCGCCCCGTAGGTGACGGAGACGAAATCGGGCGCAAAGGGCTCCAGCCGCGCCATCGTGCCACGCAGCTGGTCCATGCCGTCGGGGCTCTTGGGCGGGTAGAATTCAAAGGACACCGCCACGTCGCCGGGAAGGCCGGCGAAGGCCGAACCGGTGCCCGGCACCCAATCGGGTCGTTGATCTGCGTTCATCTCAAGCCGCTGCCTTGTCGAGAAGGGATTGTTGCTGTGTTCCATCGCGCTCCGCCACCCAGATCTTGGTTGCCAGGCCTTGCCCGGGCAGGGTGAGCGGCGGGTTGGGGCTGAAGCCGCTGGCGGCAAGCCATTCCGCCATCTGCTCGTCGGTGAAGCCGAGCCGCGCATGGGCATGGCTCTCGCGCAATTCCTCGCGATCGTGGGCCGCGAAATCGACCACCGCGATCCGCCCGCCGGGGCGGCAGACCCGCGCCGCCTCCGCCAGCGGAAAAGCCGGCTCCGCCGCGAAGTGCAGCACCTGGTGCAGCACCACCGTATCGAAGCTCGCGCTGTCCAGCGGCAGCGAGACGAAATCGCCCTGCACCAGTTCCCAGCGGCCCGCCGGCAGATCCTGAAGGCGCGCGCGCGCCAGGCGCAGCATCTCGGGGCTGCGATCCAGCCCGACCACATGATCGCTGGCGGGCAGCAGCAGATGCGCGATGCGCCCCGTGCCGGTGCCGATATCCAGCACGCGGCCGAGCGCCCGGCCCGTCAGCGCCTCGCGCAGCGTCGCTTCGACCTCGGCCGCGGGGGTGAGCAGCGAGCGCAGCCGGTCCCAGTCCGCTGCATGCCGGTCGAAATAGGCCTGCGCGCTCTTTTCCCGCGCGGAACGGATCGCGGCGAGGTGCCGGCGATCCTCGGCGCAGCGGGCGGCGAAGCTCTCATCCTCGGCCTCGGCGGCTTCCAGCAGGCGCGCGACCGCCGCCTGCAGCCCGAAGGGCGCATCGGGCGAGAGGGCCTGCCGCAGGAAGATCCAGCTTCCCTCGCGCCGCCGCTCCGCCAACCCGCTTTCGCACAGGATGGCGATGTGCCGCGACACACGGGGCTGGCTCTGCCCAAGCACATGGGCAAGCTCGCCCACCGCCAGCTCCATGTGCGCCAGCAGCCGCATGATGCGCAAGCGCGTCAGGTCGGCCAGCGCGCGAGTGACGGTCTCGGTCCGCATGGCAGCAGAGATAACAGCCGGTTGCGGATATAACAATGTCTTTATACGCGTGCTTCGCCTCACGTGTTCGAGCCAGGAAGTCGGAGCAAGTCCCGCCGCGGGGCATGGGGGCTGAGCGCACCTGATCCGTCTTGCCACCCGATCTGCGGGGCCGTAGTGGTTAGCGCTAACATGTGCGGGGCCGCGCGCACGGGCCCGGGAGGAGAGGGGACTATGGACACAGCACGGGGCAGCGTGAACACCGCGCTCATCACGGCGATTGTCGCGGTGGCGACGATCGGCGGGCTGCTATTCGGCTATGACAGCGGCGCCGTCAACGGCACGCAGGGCGGCTTGGTCGAGGAATTCGACCTCAGCCCCGGCGCGCTCGGCTTCACCGTCGGTTCGCTGCTGATCGGCTGCGCGTTCGGCGCCTTCTTCGCCGGTCGCCTGGCCGACGTTTTGGGCCGCCGCACGGTGATGATGATCGCCGCGGCGCTCTTCGTGGTCGGCGCGCTCGTGCAGGGCGTGATCGAAGTCCACGCGATGTTCGTGGTCGCCCGCTTTGCCGGCGGCATGGCGGTGGGCGCGGCAAGCGTGCTGTCGCCCCTTTATATCTCGGAGATGGCGCCGGCGAACATTCGCGGGCGGCTGACGACGGTGCAGCAGGTGATGGTCATCACGGGCCTGACCGCGGCCTTCGTGGTCAACTACGTGCTGGCTCAGGCGGCCGGCAACTCGCTGGGCGAGATCGGCGGCCTGCCGGCGTGGCGCTGGATGTACCTGGCGCAGGCGGTGCCCGCGGTGGTGTTCCTGGTGGCGCTGTTCTTCATCCCGGAAAGCCCGCGTTACCTCGCGTCGCGCGGCCGCCATGCGGAAGCCCATGCGGTGCTCGCGCGGATCTTCGATGCCGACACCGCCAATCGCAAGGTCGAGGAGATCAAGGCGAGCTTCGCTGGCGACCATCGCCCGCGTCTGGGCGACGTGACCTCGTCCAAGACGCTGTTCATCCCGATCGTGTGGGCCGGCCTGCTGCTGGCGACCTTCCAGCAGTTCGTCGGCATCAACATCATCTTCTATTACGGAGAGACGCTGTGGCGGCTGGCCGGCGTGTCCGAAGAGACCGCGCTGGAACGCAACATCATCTCCGGCCTGGTGTCGATCGCGGCGGTGTTCGCGGCGCTGCTGACCATCGACAAGATCGGCCGCAAGCCGCTGCTGATGATCGGCTCGGTCGGCATGGCGGTGACTCTCGGCACCATGACCTGGGCCTTCTCCGGCGCCGGCACCGACGCGGCTGGCAACCTCGCGCTGGATCCGAACACCGGTTTCATCGCGCTGATCGCCGCCAATCTCTACGTCATCTTCTTCAACTTCAGCTGGGGGCCGGTGATGTGGGTGATGCTGGGCGAGATGTTCCCCAACCAGATCCGCGGCTCGGCGCTGGCGGTGTGCGGCCTCGCTCAGTGGGCGGCCAACTATCTCGTCGTGCAGAGCTTCCCGTGGATGGCCGAGAACCTCGGCTTGGCCGTGACCTATGCCTTCTACACGATCAGCGCGGTGATCAGCTTCTTCCTGGTCAGGGCGTTCATCAAGGAGACCAAGGGCAAGGAGCTGGAGGAGATGGAGGGCTGGACCGCCCCCGTCGCCGCCGGCGACGCGATCACCCCGACCACTCGCATCAGCTGATCCGCCCGGCCGGCACGCTAGCACAGCGGAGCCGGCCGGCCGGCCCCTTCAGCCAGAGAGGCGGCGCCTTGGCATTGGCCGAGGCGCCGCGCTCCTTTTGGCACGATGGCGCTGGGGGAAGCTGAAGGGCCTGCAGACGCCCGGGCGGCGGCCGGATGAGGTCCTCGCAGCGGGACATCCGCGGGCGGGCCACGGCAGGGCGCATCCGCAGTGCACGGCGGGAAGCTGGCGTGTGAGCCGGACACGGCCGGCAGTCGCGTTTACGCCGGCCGCACCTCTCGCTGCACTGAGCTCGAGGGCCGCGGACCTCCGGCGAGCGAAGCCGAGAAGCAGGGCTCCCAAAGCCGCACAGCCGGGAGCCGGGCAAGGGTAGGTGCCTCTCGCAACCCCGTCCGCCGGTGCTGTCCGAGCACCCACGAGATGCTGCCCTCGAACGACCGCCCCGCTTTCGGCAGCTCCTTCACCGACGCCCCTCGCCGCCGGCTATCGTGCGGCGGCGATGAAGCTGTTGGCGATCGCGTCGCGTAACGGCTTAGGGGTAGTCGGAAGAATAGGGCAGTTCGCGCACCTCCAGCCCGTTGGCGCGCGCCCATTCGACGATCTGGTCCATCCGCGTGAAGTCGGACGGTGGGGACGCGGGTGGGTGACGGTCCACTGCAACTCGTTCTCGGGTACGACCAGCCCGCTTTCGGCGGCCACGAGGGCGGCCTAGGCCGGATCCTGCACCGTGCCCCCCAGCCGCGGCCCTGGATAGTAGGCGATCACGCGGCCGAAGCGCCGGCCGCTGCGCTGCGCCAGCGTGTGGAGGCTGGGCAGCGGCGTCGCCGAGGCGGGCAGCGCCACCACGGGCATGGTGGGCCCTGGCGCCGGGGTGGAGCCCGGGCTGTCCGCTGCTCCCGCGCAGGCGGCCACCGGCAGCGAAGCGAGCCCGGCGAGGACCTGCCGGCGAGAAAGGTGAAGCGGATCGCCGATCATCGGGGCGGCCCTTAATGCCGTGCCAGGGCTAGCGGGCGCCTAGCGGAGAAATGATCTTTGCATCAACACCATGGGCGGGACGAACTCAGCCTGCTGCGACCATCTGCACCGCAGCCTTGCTGCCCCGGATGGCGGTCTTCTGGGCGACCTTCTCCGTCGACTTCATTCGCAAGCGGCAGATCGGCCACGCGACATTCGAGCGCATGAAAGGGATTCCAGCGGGGCGCCTAGCGGATCGGCCGGGCATTCGTCGGGGCGGTGGAAGCGGAGACCTGCCCGTCGGCGGGCATCGCCCGGGCAAGCGGCGCGCCGCGAAAGGGCGGTCGCATCCTCCTCAATCCCTTCCGCCGCTCTTGACTGAGCGGCCACATTTTCTGATAGCGCTACCTTGATGGTCAGGAGAGGCCTTGTCAATTGCTGGGCGGCGCTGCTGGCGCTGCTCGCTTTGTGCGGCGGGGCGGGGGTCGCCCACGCCGAGGACGGCTACCGCCTCTGGCTCCGCTATGCTCCCCTCGACGCGGCCGCCGCTGGCGAGGCCGCGCGCCATCTCGGGCCGGTGCAGCGGTCCGGCCCTGAGACGCCGACCATTCGCGTCGCCCGCGAGGAACTGGAGCGCGGCCTTGCCGGCCTGCTGGGCGATGCCGCCGCTTCGGGGCCCGGCGTGCTGCTCGCCCGCGACACAAATCTGCAAGGGCAATCGGCGCTCGACCACCTGCCGCCGGGCGACTCGGCTGCGGGCGCGTTCCGCATCGGGCGCCTGGAGGATGGGCGCACCATCGTCGCCGCACGCGACGATCTCGGCCTGCTCTACGGCGCCTTCGCGCTGCTGCGGCAGGTGCAGGCGCAAGGCACGGTGCCGCAGGAGCTGGTCTCCGCGCCGAAGCTGCCGCTGCGCATGCTCAACCATTGGGACAATCCCGACGGCACGGTGGAGCGCGGCTATGCCGGGCGCTCGATCTTCGACTGGTGGCACCTGCCCGAACGGGTCAACCGGCAGATGGTCGATTATGCCCGCGCCAATGCCTCGCTGGGCATCAACGGCACGGTCGTGAACAACGTCAATGCCAGCCCCCTTTTCCTCACCGAGCGTTACCTGCCCAAGCTGGCGAGGCTGGCCGAGGTGCTGCGGCCCTACGGCATCCGCCTGTATATCTCGGCGCGCTTTTCCGCACCGCGCGACATCGGGGGGCTGGACACGGCCGACCCGCTCGACCCGCGCGTGCAGCAATGGTGGCAGGCCAAGGCCGACGAGATCTATGCCGCGATCCCCGATTTCGGCGGCTTCCTGGTAAAGGCCAATTCCGAAGGGCAACCCGGCCCGCAGGATTACGGCCGCACCCATGCGGATGGCGCGAACATGATGGCCCGCGCCATCGGCGACCGGGGCGTGGTGATCTGGCGCGCCTTCGTCTATTCGGCCGAGAACGAGACCGACCGGGCGATGCAGGCCTATGACGAGTTCGTGCCGCTGGACGGGCAGTTCGCCGACAACGTGATCGTGCAGGTCAAGAACGGCCCGATCGACTTCCAGCCGCGCGAGCCGTTCCACCCGCTGTTCGGCGCCACGCCCGATACGCGGCTGATGTTCGAGGCGCAGATCACCAAGGAATATCTCGGTTTCGCCAGCCACCTCGTGTTCCTCGCCCCGATGTGGGAGGAGGCGCTGGACGCTGAGACCGGCCGGGCCGGCCCAGAATCGCAGAATGTCGCGCAGACGATCGCCGACGGCGGCATTGCGGGCGTGGCGAACACCGGCTCCGCGCGCAACTGGACCGGCTCGCACTTCGACCAGGCCAATTGGTATGCGTTCGGCCGCCTGGCCTGGGACCCTGGGATGGACAGCGCCGCAATCGCCCGCGAATGGGCGGCGCAGACCTTCAGCCGCGCGGAGCCGTTCCTCGACGCCGTGGTGCCGATGATGCTGGGCAGCCGGCAGGCGGCGGTCGACTACATGACTCCGCTCGGCCTCACGCACCAGATGGACACGGGGCACCATTATGGTCCGGGCCCGTGGGTCTGCGACCTCGGGCGGCCCGACTGGAACCCGTGCTATTACGCCAATGCCGATGCGCAGGGGATCGGCTTCGACCGCACCTCCAGCGGCAGCGATGCGCTGGCGCAATATGCACCTTCGGCCGCCGCGCGATGGCAGGATCCGGCGACGATGGACGAGCAATACCTGCTGTGGTTCCATCACGTCCCGTGGGACTTCACGATGCAATCGGGCCGCCCGTTATGGGACGAGCTCGTGAGCCGGTACGACCAGGGCATCGCCGCGGTGGACCGGATGGCGCAGAATTGGGCCGGCCTCGCGCCCTATGTGGATGCGGAGCGCCATGCCGAAGTCGCCGCGCACCTGGCGATCCAGCAGCGCGAGGCGCGCTGGTGGCGCGATGCCTCCATCGCCTACTGGCAATCGCTGAACAACTTGCCCATGCCGCCCGGCGCCGCGCCGCCCGAGCACTCGGTCGAGCACTACATGGCCCTCGAATTCTCCGAAGCGCCGGGGAACCCGTGAGCGCGGGCGCGGTGCGAGGGCATGTCCATCGGGGCGATGGGCCGTCGCTGCACCGGCGGGGCTGACGGGTGGCCACATCCGGCAAGGTAAGCCGCCGCCAATCGGGGCGGCCGACCATCAGCGATGTCGCCCGGCTGGCCAATTGCTCGCCGATGACGGTGAGCCGCGTCATCAACGACGAAAGCAGCGTACGCGAGCAGACCCGCGAGACGGTGCTCGCCGTTATCAAGCAGCTCGATTACAAGCCCAATCGCGCCGCCCGCAGCCTGGCCGGGGGCACCCAGACGCGCATCGCGCTGCTCTATTCCAACCCCTCGGCCTCCTATCTCAGCGAGTTCCTGATGGGCAGCCTCGACCAGGCGAGCCGCAACGACATCCACCTGGTGGTGGAACGCTGCCGGTTCGGGGTGGACGAGGGGGAAGTGCTCGGGCGCCTGGTGAAGAGCGGCATCAACGGCTTCCTGCTGCCCTCTCCGCTGTGCGACGAGACCGCGCTGCTGGACATGCTGCCGGGCCTCGGTGCCCGGGCGGTGCTGGTGGGGCCGGGCATGCCGCACCCGGGCCATTCGGTGGTGATGATCGACGATTACCAGGCCGCCTTGGACATGACCTCGCACATCGTCGCGCTGGGCCATCGGCGGATCGGGTTCATCGTCGGCAACCCGCACCAGAGCGCCAGCGGGCAGCGGCTGCAGGGCTATCTCGATGCGATGGCGGCGGCCGGGCTGGAGGTGGAGGACGGCATGGTGATGCAGGGCCTGTTCACCTATCGCTCCGGCTACGATGCGGCGGTGCGGCTGCTGGACCAGCCCGATCCGCCGACCGCGATCTTCGCCTCCAATGACGACATGGCGGCCGCAGCGGTGGCCGTGGCCCATCGCCGGCACCTCGACGTGCCGGCCGATCTCTCGGTCTGCGGCTTCGACGACACCGCCATCGCCAGCACGATCTGGCCCGAACTGACCACCATCCGCCAGCCGATCGGCGAGATGGCGCGCCGGGCGCTCGACCTCCTGGCGGGCGAACTGCGCGGCGGGCGCTCCGGGCGCCGCACGAAGCCGGCGCTTCTGACGCTCGATTATGCCCTGGTGCGACGGCAGTCGGATGCGGCGCCGACCCTGGCGCGGAGCACCTCGCGCCGGAGGGACGAGGGAGAGGGCTGACCAGCCGTCGGCTTCCGCACAGTGGCGGTTGATTGGATCGGCGGTGCGGGAATCGGTGCCGGGGCTCGGAAAACCGCCGCCGTAAACGCAGGGGGCGCCTCCATCTCTCCAATCGCCGGCTAAGCCCCTTCGCCCCGCCCCTGAACCGGGCACCGCAGCGCGACTGCGGCCGGCGATCAATAGGAGCAACTCGCTCCGAGGCCGAGGCAGCGGTTCTCCGCGTGCTGTTCGATCAAGGCGAGCATGCCGGCATCGCTGTCGAAATTGCCATACCAGCCCTGCGGCTCGTGCGGCGGGTCGCCCATATAGGCGAGGTCGCCTTCGCGGAAGCGCGCGTCGGAGTGGGCGGCTCGGGCCTCGCCGTTCCAGGCCCAGAAATTGCTGCCCGCGATCGGCCCACCCTGTGCCCAACTCGCCTCCACCGCATCGTAGATGACGCCGTAGAAGCGCTGGCGGAAGTCGGTGCTTGCCTCGGGCGAATAGGCCTCCCGGTCGCGGGGGAAGCCGAACTCTTCCACCACCAGCGGCTTTCCCAGCACCTTGGCGAGCCGTTCGTGCGCGGCGAGGTAGTCGAGCGTGTTCTGCCGGCCGACCGGCCAGGTGCCGGGCAGGTCCTCGCCCGTCACCCAGCTCCAGTTGAGCGGCCAGATGTGGGCGGTGAGGTAATCGACCGCCCGATGCGCATCGAGCACGATCTCCTCGCTGCCATTGGCGCCCATCGTGCCCTCATGGCCCAGCGACACAAGGTGGTTAGGGTCGGCTGCGCGGATCTGCGCGGCGCTGGATTCGATCCAGCCGTAATAGGCCGGCAGCGAGCGGGCGATCACCGCATCGCGCCCGCCGGGCCGCGGCTCGTTGGCGAGCTGCCAGGCCATGATCGCCGGGTCCTGCGCATAAGGGGTGCCGGTGATGCTGTTGGTGCGCGAGACCACCGCCGCCAGATGCGCGGCATAAAGCTCGCGGGCGCGCGGGTCGGCATAGAACGCGGCATTGGCGTCGGGGAAATCGGGCCAGGGGTGCGCCGGATCGCCCATGTCCATGTACTGGCCGGTGGCGCGCCACAACAGGGTCTGGAGCCCGCCCGACCATTCCCAGAAATTGCTGAGGACGAGGACGGCGGTCATCCCGCGCCGGGCCATCTCCGCCAGCACGAAATCGAGGCCGGTGAACAGCGCCGGGTTCGCGCTGCCGTCCGCGCGGGTGAAGCCGGGCTTGATGGAGCTGCGCAGCGGCCCCTCTTCGCCAGAGGCCATGATGCGCAGATTGTTGATTCCAATTGCCTGCAGCCGGTCGAGTTCACGCAGCAGGCGGGCGCGGTTGCCATATTCCGCGTCGGCGCCGAGCCAGGCGGCATACCACATGTTCGCCCCGACGATGCGGTAGGGAGTGCCGCCGCGCAGCAGCCGGGTCCCCTCGCGGCGAACGAAGGCATTGGGCGGAACCGGCGCGGTGCTCGTGATGCTGGCGCAGCCGGCCAGCGAGGCCGCAGCGGCGCCGGCGAGAAAGGCGCGGCGGCCGGTCCTCAGCATCCGGGCCCTCATTCGATCTCCAGCTCGAAGCCGGGGAGCGGCAGGGCGCGCTCATCATAGATGTTGACCACCGGGCTGTCGGCCCAGCCATAGCGGACACGGCTGGCGGGCTGGCCATCGCCGGCCAGCAGCACGTCGCCACCTTGCAGGACCGCGCGGGCGAAGCGGCAGGATTCTTGCGTGTCGCCGCACAACTCGAAGGCGAGCGGCGGTCCGCTCCAGCTTTGCAAGGGGCCTGCAACGCCATCGAAACGCACCCGCACCCACTCCCCATCGCGGGTGGCGGAGGCGGGCATCGGCAAGCCCCCGACGCCCCCGTTCGGCCCCGCGGCGAGCGCATCGCCGGCCCCGTTCGGCTGCGCGGCGAGAGCCAGGCGGCGGCCGAGTTCAGGTTTGTTGGCGGGGTGGATGTCGGTGCGCTCGCCGATGTCGATGGCGGTGACGAGCGCGGCGTTGCGGTCGGCGAGGACCGCCTGGCGCTGGTCCTCGCGCAATTCCGCCCAGGCGGAGGCGACCGGTTCGGCGGCGGGCGGGCCGTAATTGGCGAGCTGCACCACGAGCACCCGCAGGCCCTCGCCGAACTGGCGGCGCCAGCCGGCGAACAATTCGCGCAGCCGGTCCTGATAGCCGGGGATGCCGACATCGCTTTCGCCCTGGTACCAGGCGGCTCCGGCGAGCGGGATCGTGCCGACCGGCGCGACCATGCGGTTGTGCATCACGCCGATGCCGGCATTGGCATCCCACGGGGCACGGGGCGGCGAGCCGGTCTGCGCGCCGACCGCATATTGCCACTCCTCGCCCAGCGGGATGCGTGTACCGCCCTCGACTGTGAAGGACAGCCGGTCGGCCGTGCTGGTGAAGCCGCCGCTCGCATAGGAATTGGAGGCGATCACCAGCACCTCGTTCGCGCCCGGTTTCAGGTAGGAGGCGGGGATGCGGTACTTGCGCTCGGCGCTCCAGCCATGGGTGAAGCCGAGCGGGCGGCCGTTGATCCAGGTGGCGTCAAGATCGTCGATCACGCCGATGTTGAGCGTGCCGCCGGCTGCCGCCTGTTCGGGCGTGAGGGTGATCATGCGGCGCAGCAGGATGTTGCCGCTGGCGTTTTCGGCGAGGGGCGTGCCTTTCCACTCGTTCCAGGTGGAGATCTGCGGGACGGGCTGCCACCCGATGGCGGCCGGATCGATCCACGGCTCCTGCCCGGTGCCCTCGCGCCACCAGGCCTCGTAGGTGGGGGCGAAGGCGGTGGCGGCGGCGAGCGGGTCGGTGCCGAACTGGCCGAGCAGCGCGATCTGTTCGGGGCCGTAGAGCGCGGCGCCGGCCTCCGGCGTGAGCCATGCGCGGATCTGCGAGCCGCCCCAGCTGGCATGGACCGCGCCGACGGGAATGCCGAGTTCGGCGCGCAGGTCGCGCAGCATGGCGTAGCAGGCGCCGGAGAAGGCGCCGGTCGTCTCCGGGCTCGCGGCCTGCCATTGCGCGGGCTGCGCGAAGGCGCGTTCCGGGCGCGGGCTGGTCTCGAGCGGCACGTTCAGCATCCGCAGCAGCGGATCGGCCGAGGCCTGCACGAGATTGTAGCCGTTGAGCGAGGCGATCACATTCATCGCCATGTTCGACTGGCCCGAGCACAGCCAGACATCGCCCACGACAATGTCCGAGACGCTCGCCCCGCTGCCATTCGCGCCGGTCACGGCCAGGCGCAGCGGATCGGCACTGGCGGGCCGCGCGGGGAAGGTCAGGCGGAAGGCGCCGTCCGCACCGGCCGTGGCGGTGGCCCGGTCGCTCGCCCGGTCGCTCGCCCGGTCGCTGGCCGGGTTGTTGACGGGGCCGGTGCCGAGCGTGGCGGCGATGCGCTCGCCCGGAGCGGCGGTGCCCTCCACCACGATGGGCCGATCGCGCTGGACCACGGCGCCGTCGCTCCAGATCGGGCTGAGCACCGGCGCGGCGGAGGCGGGCGCGGCAAGGGCGATTCCGGCGCCGAGCAGGGCGGCGGCGAGCAGCGCCTTGCGGATCATGCGAGCTTGACCAGCTTCTGGGCGAAACCGGCGACCGGCGCCTCGAACGCGAGCAGGCTGCCGGCGAGCGGCTGTTCGGCAACCTGTTCCTCGCTGAGCCCCCCGCGAGCGGTGGTGACATAGGCGGTGCGAAGGTCCGCGCCCCCGAAGGCGAGCTTGGTGATGTTGCTGGTCGGCATCACGACCCGCCCCGCCAGCCGCCCGTCCGGGGCGTAGCGCAGGATGTAGCCGCCGCCGTAGAAGGCGCTCCACACATGGCCTTCGCTGTCCACCACGGGGCCGTCCGGGTGGGCGTCGGGCAGGTCCTGCGCGGTGTCGGCGAACAGGCGCACCTCGCCCACCGCGCCGTCATCGCGCAGGAAGGCGCAGAAGATTTTCTGGCCGAGCGTGTGGGTGAAGTAGATCGTGGCGCCATCGGGCGAGATGGCGGGGCCGTTGGTGATGGGAATGTCGGCCGGGCCCGCGGGCGTGACCGCGCCGCGCTCGAAGCGGTAATAGCGGCCGGTGGGCGCGCTCTCGCCATCGTCCATCGTGCCCATCCACACGCGGCCCTGCTGGTCCGTGCAGGCGTCGTTGCTGCGGTTGCCGGGGGGCTCGCCGGGGATCGGGCCAAGCCGGGCGAAGCTGCGCTCGGAGGGCTCGAAGAAATGCAGGCCGTCCTTCAGCCCGCAGAGGAGCCGCCCGTCCTCGGCCGGGAGCGCCCAGCCGATCTGCCCGGGCGCCTCCGCCATCGTCGCCTCGCCGGTCGCGGGATCATGGCACCACAGGCGGTGGCGCTTGATGTCCGTGAACCAGAGCAGCTGGCGCCCGGCATCCCAGCAGGGCCCTTCGCCCAGCGTGCATTCCGCGCGGACGACCTCTCGAACCTCGGCCCTTATCTCCATCCGGCATCCACCCAGTAATTGTGCGCAGTGCAAAAGCGTGCGTCGTCCGAGGCGAGGAACATGGCCATGGCGGCGATGTCCGGCGGCAGGATGCGTCCGTCGAGGCATTGCGCGGCGACGATCTCGGCCTCGCCTTCGGGCGTGTACCACTGCATCTGGCGCGGGGTCTGCACGTTGCCGGGCACGATCGTATTGACGCGGATATTGTCGCGGCCGAACTCGCGCGCGAGGCTGCGGGTGAGCCCCTCGATGGCGGCCTTGGCGGTCTGGTAGATGGCGAGGTTTTCGAGGCCCAGGTGCCAGCTGATCGAGCCGAGGTTGATGATCGAGCCGCCGCCCGCCGCCTTCATCGCCGGGATCACCGCCTGCGCGGCGAAGAACTGGTGCTTGAGGTTGACCGCGATCGACTTGTCCCAGCCTTCGGGCGTGATCTCGTCCACCGTATGGCGGTCGTCGCGCGCGGCGTTGTTGACCAGCACGTCGCAGCCGCCCAGCCGCTCGATCAGATCAGCCAGCGTGCCGATATAGCGCTCGCTGTCGGTGACGTCGCAGGCGGTGAAGATGGGCGCGATGGCGGCGCCGGACAGGCGGCCCACCACCGCCGCGCCCGCATCCTCCTGCAGGTCGACGAAGGCGACCGCCGCGCCCTGGCGCACGAAGCCTTCGACCACGCCCTCGCCGATGCCGGAGGCGCCGCCGCTGACGATCACCCGCTTGCCGGCGAGGCTGGGGTAGATCGCCGCGCTCCCTTGTGTTCCTGCGCCCTCGTTCAAGTCACTCTCCCGTGTAGACGGCCATCATCTGCGTGTGGAACGCGGCTGCGGCCAGGCCCGATTCGCGCGGGGCCTTGGTGCGGGCGGCGTGGTAGCGCTCCACCCGCCGGCTATCGCAGGCCCGGGGCTCTCGCTGTGCACCAAGCGCGCCTCAGACCCGGTCGATCAGGCCGCGGCCGGCAAGATTGAGCATGAACGCGCCGATCCCGAGCTGCCAGGCGGGCGCATCGCGCGAGGTGGTGACGGTGTTGCTGAGGCGCCCGAGCCGGTCCGAGCTGATCGTCACGCGGTCGCCGACCTTGTGGGTGAAGCCGGCGCCGGGCGTATCGCGGTCCTGAGTCGGCGCGAACAGGGTGCCGCAGAACAGCACGAAGCCATCGGGATAATGGTGCTCGCTCAGCGTCTGGCGCACGAGGTCGAGCGGGTCGCGGCTGATCTGCGCCATCTCGTTGCTGCCTTTGAGGCGGTAGCCTTCGGGCCCCTCGATCAGCAGGTCGACATTGGCCTGCCGCACATCGTCGATGGTGAAGCCCTCGTCGAACAGGCGGATGAACGGGCCTATGGCGCAGGAGGCGGTGTTGTCCTTCGCCTTGCTCAGCAGCAGTGCCGACCGCCCTTCGAAATCGCGCAGGTTGACGTCGTTGCCGAGCGTGGCGCCGACCACCTCTCCATGCGGGTCGACCACCAGCACCACTTCGGGTTCGGGGTTGTTCCAGCTCGAATCGGAGCGCACGCCGATCTGGGCGCCGGCACCCACGGTGGAGAGGACCGGCGACTTGGAGAACACCTCCGCATCGGGGCCGATCGCGACCTCCAGATATTGCGACCACATGCCCTGTTCGATGAGGGCGGCCTTGAGTTCGGCGGCCTCCGGCGTGGCAGGCACCACCGCGCGGATGCCGGCGCCGACCTTCTCCTCCAGCCCGGCGCGGATCTCGGCCGCGCGGTTGGCGTCGCCGCGCGCGCGTTCCTCAATCACCCGCTCAATGGCGGAAAGGGCGAAGGTGACGCCGCAGGCCTTCACGCATTGCAGGTCGATGGGGGAGAGCAGCGACCAGCCCTGCGGCAGGCCGTCCTCCACCGAACCGATGAGCCGGCCATTCTCGAACGCGCGCCGCTCCACCGCACCGGAGACGGTCGCGACCTCGCCGGTCAGGTCGAACAGCTGGCCCTCGCGCAGGGCGATGACGCAGGGCCCGTCGGGCGAGAGCGCGCGGCCAAGGAAGCGCCCGGCCGCATGATCCTGCGGCAGAATCTCGATCAGCGTGTCGGCCATCCGCGCTCGCCTCCCCCTTCTTTGTCAGCGACCCCGATAGGAACAGCGCCGGGGCCGCGCAAGGTCATTCCCGGCCCTGCGCAATGGGCATCGCTTCGGGCGCCTTGCGGCGTCGAGGCGGCACCCGGAGCATGCAGCGCCGGCCCGCTCACGAACAGGTGAGCGTGACCTCCGCATCGGTGCCGAGGCGCACGTCGGCCAGCGAGTAGTCGGTTGCCCCACGCGTCTGCAGCACGAACGGCGCGGTCACCTTTGTCACATCGACGCCCTTCTGCGCGAAGCATTCCAGCGGGATGCCATAGCGCACGTAATCGGCACTCGGCTGCAACGTGATCGGCACCGCCGCCCCGCAATTCTCGCCCGCGCAGAGCATCTGCAGCGCGGCGGAATCGGGTGCGTCGTCCACCTTCATCGTGAACAGCAGCAGCACCTTGCCGTTGGTCTCGCGGCTGACGTCGATCGCGTCCATGTTGGTGAGCGACAAAGCCGCCTCGCCGCCGCTGATCTGGAAGCGGCGGGCGCCTTCCTGCACATCGGTGTTGGTGGCGGCGATCTCGGCCCGGCCCTGCAGAGCGCGGGCGGGCACCGCGCTGATCCGGAACGTGTCGCTGAGGTCGGGATTGCCGAGGCCGAACGACCAGCTGGCCGCGGGTGCGCCGGCCGAGAAGAACGCGCCGCTGCCCGCCTCGGCCACGCCCGCATCCTCGGCGAGCGGCGTCCAGGCGGCGCGCGGCGAGGAATAGCTCAGGCCATAGCCGAACGGGAACAGCACGCCGTCCGCGATCTGCGCCGTGCGCGGCCATGCGGTGGGGAGCTTGCCGGTGAAATCATGGCGCGGCGCGCCGCCGGCCTGCCCGACCAGCACGTCGGCGACACCGGCGCCTTCCGAGCCCGGCAGCCAGGCGACGACGAAGGCATCGGCCGCATTGAGCGCCGGGTTCACATAGAGCGGCCGCCCGGTGATCATCACCGCGACAACCGGAATGCCCTGCTCCTTCAGCCGGCGCATCGTCTCGTAGGGGCGGGACAGCTCGGGTGCGAGCTGGAGCGAGGGGCGGTCGCCCTGGAACTCGGCATAGGGGGTCTCGCCGAACACCACCACCGCCGCGTCGGGCCGCTGCTCGAAGCTGCCGTCGGGCGAAAGCACGGCGGTGCCGCCCGCGCTCTGAACTGCCTGCTGGAGGCCCGTCCACAGCGAGGTGGCGCCGGGGAACTGGCTGTTCTGCAACCCCGTGCCCTGCCAGGTGAGAGTCCAGCCGCCCGATTGGCGCGCGACGTCGTCCGCCCCGTCTCCCGCCACCAGCAGGCGGCCGCCCGGCGCGAGCGGCAGGACGCCGTCGTTCTTGAGCAGGACCAGCGACTTCCGCACCGCCTCGCGCGCGATCGCGCGGTGCTCGGGCGCGCCGAGCAGGTTCCACTGGCCCGAAAGGGCGCGGGTGGAAGGGGCGCCCGCCTCGAACAGGCCGAGCCGGAGCTTGACCCGCAGGATCGCGGCGACCGCCTCGTCGATCCGCTCCATCGGGACGCGACCGGCGCGCGCCTCTGCCAGCAGATTGTCGTAGATGGAGCGCCAGCTGTCGGGCGCCATGTACATGTCGATGCCGGCGGTCAGCGCCTGCGGGCAGGCCTCCACGGTGCAGCCTTCGACTTGGCCGTGCGCGTTCCAGTCGGAGACGACGAAGCCCTCGAAGTCCATCCGGTCCTTGAGCACGCCGGTCAGGAGGCTCTGGTTGCCGGTCATCTTGCGGCCGTTCCAGCTGGAAAAGCTGGCCATGACCGTGCCGACGCCGTTCTCGATCGCCGGGCCATAGGGCGCGCCGTGGATGTCGCGCAGCTGCTCCTCGCTGATCTGCGCATCGCCCTGATCGACGCCGCCTTCGGTGCCGCCATCGGCGAGGAAGTGCTTGGTGGAGGCGATCACTTTGCCGCGCGGCAGGATGCGCGACTGGTCGGGCGGGCCCTGCAACCCACGGACCATGGCGCCGACATAGGAGGCGACCAGCGCAGGATCGGAGGAATAGCCCTCATAAGCGCGGCCCCAGCGGAAATCCTGCGGCACCGCGACGGTGGGCGCGAAGGTCCATTCCTGCCCGGTGACGCGGATCTCGGTGGCGGTGGCGGCGCCGATCCGCTCGACCAGCTCGGGATCGCGCATGGCGCCAAGGCCGATATTGTGCGGGAAAAGCGTGGCGCCGATGATGTTGGAATGGCCGTGCACCGCGTCGGTGCCCCACACGACCGGGATGCCGACGCCGCCATCGGAGGTGTCGATCGAGGCCTGGTAGAACTCGTCCGCCAGCCGCAGCCAGTCCTGCGCCGGTGAGAGATCCTCGCCATAGGGGCCGCTATTGCCGCCATTGAGCACCGACCCGATATTGTAGCGCCGGACATCCTCCGGCGTGACGCAGCAGATGTCGGGCTGGACCAACTGGCCGATCTTCTCCTCCAGCGTCATTCGGGCGAGGAGGTCGGCCACGCGCTGCTCGTCACCCGCCTGGAGGACCGTGGGGTATTGGTATTGCGGCCAGATCGCTGGGTTGGCGACGCCGGCAGCCGCATTCGGAGCTTCGGCCTGCACGGCAGTGGTGCCGGGAGGTACGGTGGCGCAGCCGGCGAGCAGCAGGGCGGTGGCGGCGGCCACAAAATTGGTGCGAAGGCGCATGGATCTCTCTCCCCGAGCCGTTCAGGCGGCGGAGCGCCCCGGCCATCTGCCGGGATTGGTAGCGTTATCAACCCGCCTTGCAAAGGGCCAAGCGACAGATCGGACCCGCTTGCATGGCGCTTGCGCGGCGCTTGCCGTGCCGACGCGCGGCAGGTGGCCGACAAGTGCTGTTCCGGCCCGGCGGTGTACAGTCGACCCTTGCCGCACCTCTGCAAAAGAACAGTTCGCAGGCGCACAAGTCGTCCTTCGCCGAGGGTCAAGGAGGTCTCTTGACTTCGATATGGTCGCTGATACTGCCTCGGGCCGAGGCCGATGCCTCAAGAAGTATGGTAGCGGTAACATGTGCTGGACGGAGCCATTCAAAGGCTCCGCCAGACCGGCGGTGAGCCGAAGAGGGGAGGATAACAATGAACATCTCTGACAGTCGAGTTGCGCGCGGCGAACGTGCGGGCAAGCGAGTGCTGCGGGCGGGCCTCGCCGCGAGCGTGTCCGTGCTCGCGACCTGCATCATGGCGGGCCCGGCCCTGGCGCAGGTGACCCAGCCCGGGCCGGAGCCGACCTCCGAGGCGGGCAACAGGGCCGAGCCGATGGCCACCACCGATGCGCCGATCGTCGTCACCGGCGTGCGCGCCGCGCTCGAACAGGCGATGGAGATCAAGCGCAGCGCTTCGGGCGTGGTCGACGCGATCTCGGCCGAGGATATCGGCAAGTTTCCCGACACCAACCTCGCCGAATCGCTGCAGCGGGTGCCGGGCGTGACGATCGACCGCCGCGCGGGCGAGGGATCGAAGGTGACGGTGCGCGGCTTCGGCCCGGCGTTCAACCTCGTCACGCTGAACGGGCGCCAGCTGGCGACCTCCGACGTGAACGCGGTGGGCGGCGACCAGGACGTGGACTTCAGCCGGGCGACGAGCCGCTCGTTCGATTTCTCCAATCTCGCCTCGGAAGGCGTGCGGCGGCTCGAGGTCTACAAGACCGGCCGGTCCAACATCCCCTCGGGCGGCATCGGCGCGACGATCAACGTCGTCACCCTGCGGCCGCTGGAGGGCGCCGAGGACGGGCTGCGCGGCAGCATAGGCGCAAAGGCGGTGTACGACACCAGCACCGATATCGAGGACATCACGCCGGAACTGTCGGGCGTGGTCAGCTGGTCCGACCCCAGCGACATGTTCGGCGTTTCGGTCTTCGCCTCCTATCAGGATCGCAACAGCTCGCTGGCGAGCGCGACCTCCAATTACTGGAACATCCGGCCATTTTCGGAGATGCCGGGCCTCGCGGCGGACACCGACCTCAATAATGCGCCGGCGGACCCGGCCCAGCTGGTCGCGGTGCCCAACGATAGCCGCTACCACTATTCCGAATTCTCGCGCGAGCGCATCAACGGCCAGCTGACCCTGCAATTCGCGCCGACCGACACGCTGACGCTGACCGGCGACGTGCTCTATGCGCAGAACCAGGTGAGCGAGGCGCGCGCCGACCAGACCAACTGGTTCAACCGCCCGTTCGACTCCGTCACCTTCGACGACAACGACGTGGTCGCCACCGCGGTCTTGCTGGAGGAGGGGAGCCGCTACGCCGTGAAGGACATCGGCTTCGAGCAGCAATATCGCGCCACCAAGAGCACGATCGAATCCTATGGCCTGAACGCTTTCTGGGAGATCATGCCCGGCTTCAGCCTGATGCTGGACGGCAACCATTCGGTTTCGGAAAGCCTGCCGGATTCGGCCAATGGCGCCAGTTCCACGCTCGTCAGCTTCGGGGCGCCGGTGGTGGCGGGCCACTCGGTCGATTATTCGGGCGAGATCCCGCTGCAGCAATGGACCCTCGACGATAGCGGCATCGGCAGCGACGGGATTCGCGGCACGGCCGACGATCGCGGCAACAACAATGGCGTGCTCGACATCGGCGACCTGGGCACCCAGGTGCAGCGGACCAATGCCTCCTCGCAGCAGCAGCGGGTCAACCACCTGCAGGCGGCGCTCGGCTGGGAGTTCGAGGACAACGGGCGGTTCGACATCGGCGCCTCGTTCGTCGATTCCAAGATGACCAGCGCCCGCACCCAGACGCAGCAGACGCTGGGCGATTGGGGCATCACCAATATCGGCGACGTCGAGGAGGCCGCGGGCGACCTGATCGAGACCTACTGCCTGCAGTGCGAGTTCGATCATTACGAGCCGACCGGTGCTGAGGTCGCGTTCCGCGGCAATGCGGTCGAGCTGTATCAGGACTTTGCGGCGTTCTACGAAGCGCGCGGCAACCCGATCGACGTCACCGGCAACGATTTCGACGAGGTGCAGGAGAAGGTCTGGGCCGCCTTCGCCCAGCTCACCTGGAACGGCGAGCTGATGGGCCGCGAGGCCGGCCTGCTGATCGGCGCCCGGTTCGAGGACACGCGGGTCAACTCCACCTCGCTGATCGCGGTGCCGGAGCGGATCGAGTGGGATTCGGACAACGACTTCACGCGGGTGATTTCCTCGACCGTGCAGGCGGTCGAGCGCGAGGGGCAGTACACCAACCTGCTGCCCGCCGTGGATTTCCGCCTGGAGCCGATGGACGATGTCGTCGCGCGAATCTCCTACAGCAAGACGCTGGCGCGGCCTGATTACGGCAATCTGTTCGCCTCGCAATCGGCCGGCGCGCCGCCGCGGCCGACCGCGCTCGGCGGCACGGCGACCGGCACGCAGGGCAACCCGAACCTGCTGCCGCTGCTCTCCGACAATTTCGATGTGTCGCTCGAATGGTACTATGGCCCGTCGAGCTACGTGTCGGGCGGGTTCTTCTACAAGAAGGTGGATAATTTCGTCGGGACCGGTGTGTTCAACCAGTCGCTGTTCGGTCTGCGCGATCCGAGTTCCGGTGCGGCGGACAGCCGTTCGGGCGCGGCGCTGGCGGAGCTGACGGCGCTCGGGCAGGACGTGTCCGATGTCAGCCTGTTCACGCTGACGGCGCTGATCGAGGCGAATGGCGGCGACGTCGCGGCGGCCTCGGCGCAATACCAGGCGAATATCGACCCGGCGACCGGCGTGATCGACCAGGGCTACGCGGACGAGGTCCTGGGCGATTACGACATCATCGCCGATGCCACCGACCCGCTGTTCGAGTTCGCGGTGTCCACCCCGATCAACACCGAGACGGCCAACATCCACGGCTTCGAGCTTCAGGGGCAGCACTTCTTCGGCACGACCGGCTTCGGTATCTCGGGGTCGTTCACCAAGGTCTATGGCGATGTTGATTTCGACAACGGCTCCAGCCCGGGGGTGAACGTCTTTGCGCTGGTGGGCCTGAGCGACAGTTTCAACATCACCGGGATCTACGAGAACTACGGCTTCTCGGCCCGGCTGGCCTATAACTGGCGCGACAACTTCCTTGCCGCCCTGAACCGCGGATCGGACCGCAACCCGGTCTATTACGAACCGTTCGGCACGCTGGACCTCAACCTCAGCTACGACGTGACCGAGAACGTGAACGTCACGCTGGAGGCGATCAACGTGCTGGGCGAACCGGTCCGCACCTATGCCCGCGACGAGAACCAGCTCTGGCTGGCGCAGGAGTTGCGGCCGCAGGTCCTGCTCGGCGCGCGGTTCCGCTTCTGAGCGCACGGGCAAGGGGGAGGCGGACCGTGCGGCCCGTCTCCCCCATGCCGCGGGGCTCCGCCTGACCGCGGGGCCCTTTTGCTTCGCGGGGGCGCGCCTCTCGCAAGGCTTGTGTCCGTTCCGGGTTCACGACATCACCGGCAGGCCGATGGTCCGGCAGGCGAGCGGGCAGGCGCGCTGCGGTCTCACCCGCAGCGGAAATGGTGGACGATGACGAACAAGGTGCTGCTCAACAATGTCGACCACGCGGACCTGCGCGTGGCGCTGCGTCATGGCGCGGAGTTCGGCGACAGCGCGAACCAGATGCTGGTGTTCCCGACCGAGTTCGAGGAATTGGAGCGCGAACACCCGATCCTGTTCCGCAAGGGCGCGGATGGCGCATTCCAGGCCGTGGTCCTGCTGGGCTTCGACCGGGATGAGAACCTTTCCCTCGCGGGGGACGGCTGGCGGACCCGCTCGGTGCCCGCGGTCCAGCGGCGCGGGCCGTTCTCGATCAGGGTGCAGGAGCGGGAGGTGGATGGGGAGCCCCGGCCCGAGCCGATGGTGCTGGTCGATCTCGACGATCCGCGGGTGGGTGCGGATGGCGGGCTGCCAGTGTTCCTGCCCCATGGCGGCAATGCCCCGCTGCTGGAGCAGGTGACGGGCGCCCTGCGGACGATCCATGCCGGGCAGCTTCTGGCCCGGCCGATGTTCGATGCCTTCGCCGCGCTCGACCTGATCGAACCCGTGCGGCTGGAGATCAGCCTCGCCGACGACGAGCGCTACCTCATCCCCGATCGCTACACGATTGGCGCGGAGCGGCTGGCGGCGCTGAAAGGGGCTGAACTGGAGGCGCTGCACAAGGCCGGCTTCCTGAAGGCGGCGTTCGATGTGCGCTCCTCGCTCGGCAATGTCGGGCGGCTGATCGAGCTCAGGAACCGGCGACGGGCGAGGGGCTGACCGGGCCGATGGCGCAGCCCCAGAAGGTCCGCGAACGCACCGGCATCGCCGCGGACCGCATTCCGTTGGGCGAGCTGATGGAGGCGCAGGAGCCGGCGGTGCTCAAGGGCCTTGCCGGGCACTGGGCGCTGGTGGAGCGCGGGCGCGAGGGCGCGCAGGCGGCGATCGCCTACCTGCAAGGCTTCGATGCCGGGCGGCCGGTGGTCGGCTATACCGGCGACCCCGGGATCGGCGGGCGCTTCTTCTACGAGCCGGAGCTGACCGGGCTCAACTTCAAGGGCGCGCGCGTGCCGCTCGCCGAGTTTCTCGACCGCATCGCCCGGCATCTGGACGATCCCGATCCGCCCTCCTTCTACATCGGCTCGACCGATCTCGACGCTTATCTGCCGGGTTTTCGCGAGCCGAACGACCTCGGCCTCGACTTCGCGCAACTCGGCGCGGAGCGGGTGCTGGCGAGCATCTGGATCGGCAATCGCACGGTCGCATCGACGCATTTCGACATGTCGAACAATTTCGCCTGCTCGCTGGTCGGGCGGCGGCGCTTCACCCTGTTCCCGCCCGAACAGGTGGCGAACCTCTATCCCGGCCCGCTTGAGCCCACGCCCGGCGGGCAGGTGGTGAGCATGGTCGATCTCCGCGCGCCCGATCTCGCCCGCTATCCGCGCTTCGCCGAGGCGCAGGCGGCGGCGCAGGTAGCGGAACTGGAGCCCGGCGACGTGCTGTTCTACCCGGCCCTGTGGTGGCACAATGTCGAGGCGCTGGAGCCCTTCAACGTGATGGTCAATTACTGGTGGAACGAGGCGCCCGCCTTCATGGACACGCCGATGACGACGTTGCTCCACGGCATCCTCTCCCTGCGCGACCGCCCCGATCCCGAGAAGCGCGCCTGGCGTGCGCTGTTCGACTATTACGTCTTCGGCCCGGCCGACCGCCCAGCGGCCCACCTGCCGGACCATGCGCGCGGCGACCTCGCCCCGCTGGACCCCGCGCGGGCCCGGCGGCTCAGGGCGAGCCTGATCCACCGGCTCAACCGCTGATCGCCGGGGCAGGGGCATGAGCCAGGCCGCCATCAGGAAAGTGGTGGTCGCGGGCGGTGGCACGGCGGGCTGGATCGCCGCCACGGCGCTTGCCCGACAACTCGGCCGGCTGGTGGAGGTGGTGCTGGTCGAATCCGACGAAATCGGCACGGTGGGCGTGGGCGAATCCACCATTCCCACCACCCGCGCCTTCCACTCTCTGCTCGGGATCGACGAGCGCGAGTTCGTCTGTGCGACGCGCTCCACCTTCAAGTTGGGGATCGCGTTCGAGGATTGGGGGCGCATCGGCAGGCGCTACACACACGCTTTCGGCACGACCGGCAGGGGCACGAAGCTGGCCGAGTTCCAGCACATCTGGCTGGAGGCGCGGGCGCAGGGGCTTGCGGGCGCGTACGGCGATTATTGCTTCGAGCTGAAGGCGGCCGAGGCGCAGCGCTTCTTCACCGGCGAGGGCGGGCGGCTGAGCTATGCCTATCACCTCGATGCCGGGCTCTACGCGCGCTTCCTGCGCGGCTTGACCGAGCGTGCCGGAGTGACGCGGATCGAGGGCAGGATCGCCGAGGTCCGCCAACACGCGGAGAGCGGCTTCATCGAGGCGCTGGTTCTGCAATCGGGGCAGGTGGTGGGGGGCGACCTGTTCCTCGACTGCACCGGCTTTGGCGGGCTCCTGATCGAGCAGGCGCTTGGCGCGGGCTTTGAGGACTGGTCGCACTGGCTGCCCACCGACAGCGCGCTGGCCGTGCAGACCGCCGCCACCGGCCCCGCACCGCCCTATACGCGTGCGATGGCGCACCGGGCGGGCTGGCAATGGCGCATTCCGCTCCAGCACCGGGTCGGCAACGGCCTCGTCTATTGCCGCGATCACATGAGCGACGACGGGGCCGAAGCCCTGCTGCGCGAGCGGCTGGAGGGCGAGCTGCTGACCGAGCCGCGCCTCATCCGCTTCAAGGCCGGGCGCCGGCGCAAGGCGTGGAGCCGGAACTGCATCGCGCTGGGCCTCGCCAGCGGGTTCGTCGAGCCGCTCGAATCGACCAGCATCCACCTCATCATGGTGGCGGTGACGCGGCTGCTCCAGTGCTTCCCCTTCAGCGGCATCAACGAGGCGCTGGTGGAGCGCTTCAACCGGCAGGCGCAGGCGGAGATGGAGGGCATCCGGGACTTCATCATCCTGCACTATCACCTGACCGAACGCGACGATTCCCCCTTCTGGCGCCATTGCCGCACGATGGCGGTGCCCGAGACGCTGGAGCAGCGGATCGCGCTGTTCCGCGACAATGCGCTGACCTGGCAGGATGCGGACGAGCTGTTCCGCATCGATTCCTGGGTGCAGGTGATGCTCGGCCAAGGCCTGGTGCCACGCGGCCATCACCAACTCGCGCGGCTGATGCGGCCCGGCCAGCTGGAGAAGGCGCTGGGCGACATTCGCGCCAATATCGATGCCGCGGTGGCGCGCCTGCCGCAGCACCAGGCATTCCTCGACGGATATTGCCCGCTCCGCGCCTGACGGGTTTTTCCACGGATTTGCGATGCCGCGCAGCGCTGCTGCGGCTGGACCTGTGCGCTTGCGCTGCCTATGCGACTTCAACACATCAACAAATAAGCAAGTCGTTCTATCTATGTTTCAAAACTGCCTTTCCGTTCCGTTCCTCCGGCGTGGCGCCAGCTGCGCTTTTCTCACCATCGGGCTGCACGCCGCCCCGGCGCTGGCGCAGGCGGTGCCCGATGGCGACCCGCTGCTCTCGGAGGGGGTCGGCGCCGCGACAGAAGCACCGGCCGAGGCGATCCTCGTCACCGCCTCCCGCTCGGGCGAGGGGGTTCCGCTCAGCCGGCTGGGCGCCTCGGCCACCGTGCTCAGCCCTGCCCAGCTCGAGCAGCGGCAGACGCGCATCGTGTCCGACATCCTGCGCGATGTGCCGGGCGTGGCGGTCAGCCGCGCGGGTGGCGTGGGCGGCCTCACCCAGCTGCGGCTGCGCGGCACGGAGGGCAACCACGTCCTTGTCCTCATCGACGGGATCGAGGCGGCGGACCCCTATCAGGGCGAGTTCGACTTCGGCTCCCTGATCGTGGAGCCTGCCGCGCGGATCGAGGTGCTGCGCGGCCAGCAAAGCTCGCTCTACGGCTCGGACGCGATCGGCGGCGTGGTCCACTACATGACGCTCACCGGCGCGGAAGCCCCCGGCATCAGCGCGCGGGCGGAGGCCGGCTCGTTCGGCACCGTGAACAGCGCCGCGCGCGTGGCGGGCGTCGCAGGCGGGCTCGATTACTCGGTGTCGGGCGCGTTCTACGACACCAACGGCACGCCCACCGCCCGCGGGGGAACGCGCGACATCGGCGCGGAGATCGTCAACACCAGCGGCAAGCTGATCTGGCGCGCGAGCCCCCACCTGACGCTCACCGGCGTCGCCCGCTACAGCCATGCGGAGGCCGACCAGAACGACACCGACAACGACCCCGCCAGCCCGCTCTTCGGCACGATCGTCGACAGCCCCGGCGTGTCCGCCCGCAGCGAGGCGCTCCAGGGCCTCGTCAGCCTGGAGCACAAAGCGCTCGCCGGCCGCTGGACCAATCGCCTGACCGGCCAGATCGCCGATTTCACCCGCGACGGGTTCGGGCCGGACGGGCGCACGAGCGGCAATGAGGGCCAGCGGCTGAAGGGCTCGTTCGTCTCCAGCCTCGGCCTCTCCAGCGGCACGGCCGTGCATCGGCTGACCGGCGCCGTGGATGTGGAGCGCGAGCGGTTCCGCACCACCACCCCCTCACCCTTCGCCTTTATCGGAGAGCGGCAGATCGACGCTGTCGGCCTCGTCGGGCAGTACGAGCTGTTCGTGGGAGAGGCGCTGGCACTGGGCGCCTCGGTCCGCCACGACGCCAATGAGCGCTTCGACGATGTCACGACCTGGCGCGTGCAGGGCAGCTACGCCCTGCCCACCGCCACGCGGTTGCACGCGGCTTGGGGCACTGGGGTGAAGAACCCGGGCTATTTCGACCTCTACGGCTACACGGACGGACGCTATATCGGCAATCCGGAGCTGCGGCCGGAGAAGTCGCTCGGGTGGGAGATCGGGGCCGAGCAGCGGATCGGTGCCATCGGCCATGTCGGAATCACGTTCTTCGACAGCCGGCTGGAGGACGAGATCGTCGTCACCTACCCCGCGCCCCATTTCGTCGCCACGCCGGCGAACCGCGCGGAACTGTCGAACCAGCACGGGATCGAGGCTTACCTTCATGCGCGCCCGATGTCGCAGCTGCGGCTCGACGCGACCTATACCTGGCTGGAGGCGGAGGAGGACGGCACCACGGAAGCCCGCCGCCCGCGCCACATCGCCAGCGCCAATGCCACCGTCCTGACCCGCGACGAGCGGCTCTCGGGCACGCTGACCCTGCGCTACAATGGCGAGCAGGTGGACCTTGCCTATACCGATCCGAGCTACGTGCCCGTGCGCGAGCTGCTGGACGAATATTGGCTGGTCAACCTCAACGCCGCCTACCGGCTGACGCCCGCCATCACCTTCACCGGCCGCATCGAGAACCTGCTCGACGAGGAATACGAGGAGGTGTTCAGCTACGCGACGCCCGGCCTCTCGGCCCATGGCGGGGTGCAGATCAGCTTCTAGCGCGGGTGATCGTTGGCGGGAGGGCCGCGCGGACCTCCTGTGCGGGGCTGTGGTCGGCCTTCCGCGAGCCGCGGGCGCGCTTCAGCGTGCGGCGCTTGGCACGAAATCGACCGAGGCGGTCGGCGTGCCCGCGCCGGTGACGCAGGCCTCGACCTCGAACACCCCGCGCAGCAGGTCGGGGGTGAGCGTCTCAGCGGTCGGGCCGAAGGCGACCATTCGGCCGGCGCGCATCACGGCGACGTGGGTGGTATAGCGCGCGGCGAGCGTCAGTTCGTGAAGCGAGGCGACGACCAGCGTGCCGGCGTCCGCCAGCGAACGCAGCCGGCCGATCCCGTCGAGCGCATGGCGCGGGTCCAGCCCGGCGAGCGGCTCGTCCACCAGCAGCAGGTCGGGATCTCCGACAACGGCCCGCGCCAGCATAGCCCGCGCCAGCTCGCCGCCCGAGAGCGTCGTCACCGGCTGGTCGCGATGGCTTGCGAGGTCGAACTGCTCGATGGCCGCCGCGACCCGCTGGCGCATCGGGGCCGGCAGCGCGCCGAAGGCAGGGAGATGCGGGGTGAGGCCGAGTGCGACCATGCGCTCCACCGGCAACGGCCATTCGGCGCGAGGGGCCTGCGGCAGGTAGGCGCGGCGCCGGGCCAGCACCTTGCGCTCGATCCGCGCCAGCAACTCGCCGCCGAGCGTCACATCGCCCGAATCCGGCGCCAGCAGGCCGGCCAGCGCCGCCATCAACGTGGACTTGCCCGCGCCATTCGGGCCGATCAGGCCGATGAACTGCCCGCTCTCCAGCGAGAGCGACACGTTCTCCACGATGGCGCGCCCACCGCGCCGCACCGTCACCTCGCGCGCTTCAAGGCGCGTCGCGGATTGCTCGAAGGTCGCGCTCATGGCGAGGTCCGCCGCAGGCGCACGACGAGCCAGACGAAGAACGGCGTGCCGGCGAGGCTGGTCAGCACGCCCAGCTTCAGCTCCAGGGCGGTGGGGATCAGGCGCGTGGCGATGTCGGCGAACAGCAGCAGGATGGCTCCGAACAGAGCGGCGGGCAGCAGCACCCGGCTCGGCTGGTGGCCGACGAACGGGCGCACCAGATGCGGCGCCATCAGCCCGATAAAGCCGATGGCGCCGCTGACCGCCGTTGCCGCGCCCACCGCCAGCGCGGTGCCGGCGAGCGCCAGCAGGCGGGTGCGCGCGAGATCGACGCCCAGGCTCCCCGCCTGCGCCTCACCCAGGGTCAGCGCGTCGAGGGAGCGGGCCGTCAACGCCAGGCACACCCAGCCGGCCAGGAGGAAAGGCAGCGCCAGCAGCAGCTGGTCCCACCCGCGGTCGGTCAGCGATCCGAGCAGCCAGGTGGTGATCTCATAGGCCGCCCAGGGGCTCGGCGCGAAGTTGAGGGCGAGGCTCAGCCCCGCGGCCATCAGGCCGGAGACCGCCGCGCCCGCCAGGATCATCGTCAGCGTGCCGCCGCGCCCCACCGCCAGAGTCAGCGCCGCCGCGCCGAGCGCCCCGGCAATGCCCAGCAGCGGCGCCGCCAGCGCAAAGCTCGCCGCGAGCCCGAAATAGATCGCCACCACCGCGCCCAGCGCCGCCCCGGCCGACACGCCGAGCAGCCCCGGCTCCGCCAGCGGATTGCGCAGCAGGCCCTGCAGCGCCGCGCCGGAGAGGCCGAGCGTCGCCCCCACCAGCAGCGCCAGCAAGGTGCGCGGCAGGCGCAGTTCCCACAGGATCAGCCAGGGCAGGCTCGGCTCGGGCGCGACCACGCTGCGCGCCAGCACCGCCGGACGGAGCCACACCGCTCCGGTGGAAAGCGAGAGGAGCACTCCGAGGATCAGCAGCGCGGCGACGGACGGCCACAGGAATGGCCTCACCAGCGCACCTCGCCCGGCGGCAGGCTGCGCAGAGCGTCGCGCAACTCGCGAGCCGCCTCCGCCGATTGCGGCAGGCCGCAGGCATAGAGCGTCGCTGGATAGGTGATCCTCCGCCCGGCAAAGGCCGCGCGCACGACGGGGTGCTCACCCGAGGAATGGCGCAGCGACGGGCTCTCGAAGCCGTCTTCGCCGCGCAGGATCGCCTGCGGGCGGGCGGCCAGCAGCTCCTCCAAGCCGAAGCGCTCCGAAGCCGCGCCGGGCAGGCGGGCGGCGAGATTGCGGGCGCCGGCGGCCTCGATGATCGCGTGCGCCAGCGTGCCCTGTCCGGGCACCGGGTCGCCGCCGTTCCACGCCACCACCTCGGTTGCGCGCTTCGGGCGAGTAGCGGCGAGTTCGGCCAGCGTGCGGTCCATCGCCTCCACCAGCGCCTCGGCGCGCTGCGGCTCGCCGACCGAGGCGCCGACCTGGCGGGTGATGCGGCGGATATCGGCGAAGCTGTTGGCGGCGTCGACCTCCACCACCGGGGCGCCGACCTTGCCTGCGAGCCGCCGCAGGGCCGAGGCGGACCAGGGGCTCGCCAGGATCAGGTCGGGGCGCTGGGCGACGACCTCCTCGGCCGTCGCGCGGTTGGTGGCGATGCCCTCGGCCGCGCCGGGCATCAGCATCGCCGCCGGTTCCCGGGCGAGCCAGGTGATCGAGGCGATCCGCTCCTTCGGCACCAGCATCAGCAGCAGCAAATCGGTGCACAGATTGGTCGACATGATCCGCTGCGGCTTGGCGGCAGGTGAAGCGATTGGCGCCTCGCTGTGCCCGGCCGGCGCGCAGGCGACGAGCGGCAGGGCGAGTGCGCTCAAGGTGATTTGCCAGGGAGATGGAACGGCTTGCAGCCCCGCCGGACCGCGTTGCGAGCACGGCTCGATGGATTGCAACCGTGCCGCAACGGCTTGAAACCGGCCCGCAAATCCGCTGAGGCGCCAGGCGATGTGCCGCGCCACGGAACGGGCGGCGCGAGCCAAGCATTTGACGGGGGTGCCCAGCGGCGTGAGCGAACAGATCGACGTGCAAGACCACGCCGCGCCCTCCGGCCAACGATCCGGCGAGCGAATCGGCATCCTGACGTTCCACCGCTGCATCAATTACGGCTCCTACTGGCAAGCGCGCTCGCTGGTCGAGGGGCTGCGCGGCATGGGGCACGATGCGGTGCTGCTCGATCATCGCAGCGAACAGGCGCGCCGGGCCGAGTGGCGTTGCGCGTTCCAGCCTCTGCTGCCCGACCGCAGCCGGCGCGACGAACTGCCGCAATATGGGGCCAAGGCGAGGAAGATGATCCGCGCGGCCGATGCGCTCCCGAGTTCGGCGCCCTTTCCGCTCGACCGGCCGGAGGAGGCCGAGGACTATGCCGCCATCGTGGTCGGCAGCGATGAGGTGTGGAACATGCGCCACCCCTGGTATGGCGGGTGCGGCGCGTTCTATGGCGACGGGCTGCCGGCGCGGCGCCTGGTCTCCTATGCGGCGAGTTTCGGCAATCACGATGCGAGCGAGGGGCTGCACCCGTTCTGGGCCGACAAGCTGCGGCGGTTCGATGCGATCTCCGTGCGGGACCGCAATTCGCGCGAGATGCTGCGGGCCGCTCTCGGGATGGAGCCGGAGCTGGTGCTCGACCCGGTGTTGCAGTTCCCGGTGGCAAGGGAGGCGGTGGAGCGCGGGGCGGACGCGGAGGCTGCGGGCGAGCCTTACATCGCGGTGTACGGCCACTCCTTTCCCGACTGGTATGCGCGCGCGGTGCGGCGGGCTGCCGATGAGGCCGGGCTGAAGCTGGTGAGCATCGGCTACCGCAATGACTGGGCGGACGAGCAGCGGATCGACGCCGGGCCGGACGAATTCGCGCGGGCCATCGCCGGGGCCGAGGCGCTGGCGACCAACTTCTTCCATGGCTGCGTCTTCGCGCTGCTGTTTGAGCGGCCGTTCGCCTGCGTCGCCTCCTCCTATCGCGCCAACAAGCTGCGCGACCTGATGGAGAAGGTCGGCGCCGAGGAGCGGCTGGTGTTCGAGGACCGGGAGTCGGAGATCGCCGGGCTGCTGGCGGAGCCGGTGGGCTCGGCGGTGGGCGCGCGGATCGCCGAACTGCGCGGGCAATCCTCCGCCTATCTGTCGCGCGCCCTTGGCTGACGCGGAGCGCCTCGTGCCGGGAGCCACGGCAGACGCGGGAGAGCGCCTCGGGTCCGCGCGCGCCGACGCCAACGATCCTGCGGACGGCATGTGCTTGGGCGAGCGGGAATCCTCGGGTGGGGCGGCGTCGGGCGGACTGGCACCCAGCGGTGCGGGGTCGGGTCTCGACAGGCGGGACGAAGGCGGAACGGGTGCCCACGCGGAGCCGCGGGCGCCTGGCGAGCCGCCCCGGCTCAGCCGCGCGGCGGTGATCGGCTCGGGCCTGTGCATTGGCTGCGGCAGCTGTGCTTCGGGTGGCGCGGAAGCGGGCGTGACCGGCGGTGCGGGTGCGGGCGCGGGCGAACCGGCCGGTGCGGGGCTGGCGATGGGCTGGAACACCTATGGCCAGCTTGAGCCAGAGGGTTCGCGGGCGTGGATGGAGGCGCCGAGCGAGCGGTTGGCGGCGATCTGCCCGTTCTCGCCCCATGCGCGGGACGAGGACCGGATCGCGGCCGACCTGTTCCCGGATGCGCCGGTGGTCGATGCGCGGGTGGGGCGGTTCGCGGCGGCCTATGTGGGCCATGCGGCGCAGGAGGATTTCCGCGCGCGGGGCAGTTCGGGCGGGATGATCAGCTGGGTCGCGGCGGAATTGCTGCGGCGCGGGCTGGTCGACGGCGTGGCGCATGTGGCGCCGGCCGACCGGCAGGCGACGGGGCGGCTGTTCGATTACCGCGTCTCGCGCAGCGTCGAGGAGGTGCGGGGCGGGGCCAAGTCGCGCTATTACCCGATCGAGATGTCGCGCGTGCTGGACGAGATCCGCGAACGCCCGGGGCGCTATGCGGTGGTCGGGATCCCCTGCTTCATCAAGGCGGTGCATCTGGCGCGCGCGGCCGAGCCGGTGCTGGCGGAGCGGATCCCGTTCACGCTCGGCCTCGTGTGCGGGCACATGAAATCGGCGCGGATGGTGGACAGTTTCGCGCGGCAGATGGGCACGGCGCCCGAACAGGTGCGCGCGGTCGATTTCCGGCTGAAGAACGCGGAACGCCCGGCCAACTGGTATCGCACGCAGTTGATGCTGGAGGATGGCGGCAGCACCGAGCAGGACTGGTGGCACCTGCTGGAGGGCGACTGGGGCAGCGGGTTCTTCCAGCACAGCGCCTGCAATTTCTGCGACGACGTGGTCGCGGAAACGGCCGACATCTCCTTCGGCGATGCCTGGGTGGAGCCCTATTCGTCGGACGGGCGGGGCACCAACGTGGTCGTGGTGCGCTCGCCCGTGCTGCACGCGATGCTGGAGGAGGGCCGGGCCGATGGGCGGCTGGGGCTGGAGCCGGTCGGCGCGGAGTTCGTGGTCGAGACGCAGGCCGCGGGCTTCCGCCAGCGGCGCGAGGGGCTGGCCTATCGGCTGGCGCTGAGGAAGCGCGGGCTGCAGCCGAGGAAGCGGGTGGCGCCGGCGCGAGGCGGGCTGCCGTGGCGGCGGCGGGCGATCTATCGCATGCGCGCGGCCATCAGCGCGGCGAGCCACCGCCTGTTCGCGCTGTCGCGGCGGGCCGGGGTGCCGGCGCTTTATGATCGGCCGGGGCGCTGGCTGGTGACGCTCTATGGCGCGCTGACCTATTCGCGGGGCCGGCTGGGCGGCTGGCTCGACCGGCTGGAGCGGCGCTTCTAGCGGAGTCGCCGTGCGGGCGGGGCGCGTTTTCTGCGCTGCCGGCCTTCGGGCTGGCTGGGCGCGGGGTGGCTGGTTCGGGCAGCGCTCGCTCCCCCTGCGCCGCCTTGTCGCCGCCAGCGGCCTTCGGGCTGGCTGGGCGCCGGCGGGTTTCTGGTTCCAGCTGCGCTCGCTCGGGCGCGGGGTGCGGGTCCTGGGTGACCCCGGCTGGTGCTCGGCGCGGGTGCCGCTGGCGGGCCGCCGGGGTGCGGATCGCGGGCGGCGAGGTGGCGCCGAGCGTGCCTTCCGGGGCGGGCCTGCTGCTATTCGCGTGGCGCCAGGGGAGTCGCGCGGCGTGGGAAAGCTGGAACACCACCTGTGCGGGTCCGTTCGGGGGTGAACTCAAGTCAGTCAGGACCACCTTTATGCGACTTATATCCACCTCCCTTACCGCCACCGCGCTGCTGATCCTTGGCGGCTGCTCCGGCACCCCGTCGCCCCGGGTGGTGTCGGCGGATGCGCTGGGCATCACCTATCGCGTGGCACCGGACCGGCAGTCGGAGGCGGAAGAAGCGGCGCGCGATTATTGCGAAGGCCGGGGCCGCTCCGCCCAGTTGCGCAGCGTGACGCCGGCGGAGAACGACCGCTCCAGGATGAGCTTCGCCTGCGTTTGACGGGCACAGGGAGGGCTGGCCGGGTGCGGCCCGCCCTCCGCTTCCGCGCGCAGGGGGCGGGCGCCCGCGCGCGTGACCAGGCGGGAGGCCGCTAGCGCCGGACAAGATGGCGCGCCCTGCAGGACTGTGCTCCGCTTTGCTCGCGCGAAGCTCCGACTCCGAACCGAAGGCTCGCTTCCGAGAGCCCGCCAGCCGAACAGGCATGCTGCGCATGCCCGGTTCGCCCCGGCGCTCAAGCAGGCCGTAGGCCCCCAGCGCCGACAGGATGGCGCGCCCTGCAGGAGTCGAACCTGCGGCCTCAGGATTAGAAGTCCCGTGCTCTATCCAGCTGAGCTAAGGGCGCGCGGCTCTCGCGCCATAGCGCGCTTTGCCGGAACCGCAAATCGCCGCTACAATCCGGGCGATGGAAGGAGAACCGGCGAGAATTGACGGGGCCGCGGGCGCAGAGGCGCGGTTCCGCTATTTCGATTATCTGATGGCCGCGTTCGTCGCCATCCTGCTGCTGTCCAACATCATCGGCGCGGCCAAGCCCAGCTATGTCGTGCTGCCCTGGGGCGGCGAATGGTCGTTTGGCGCGGGCGTGCTGTTCTTCCCCGTCAGCTACATCATCGGCGACGTGTTGACCGAGGTCTATGGCTATGCCCGGGCGCGGCGGGTGATCTGGACCGGCTTCGCGGCGCTCATCTTCATGGCGTTCATGGCCGCGGTGGTGGTTGCGCTGCCGCCCGCCGAGGGGTGGCCCGGGCAGGAGGCCTACGAGTTCGTCTTCGGCAATAGCTGGCGGATCGTGGCGGCCTCCATGTTCGCGTTCTGGGTGGGCGAGTTCGCCAACAGCTTCGTGCTGGCGCGGATGAAGCTGGCGACGGGCGGGCGGTTCCTGTGGATGCGCACGATCGGCTCCACTGTGGTCGGGCAGGGGCTCGACAGCGTGATCTTCTATCCGCTGGCGTTCTGGGGCCTGGCCGGCTGGCCCCCCGAGCAGCTGATGCAGGTCGTGGTCTCGCAATGGCTGATCAAGACGGCATGGGAGGCGTTGCTCACCCCCGTCACCTACGGCGTGGTTGGCTTCCTCAAGCGGCGCGAGGGCGTCGAGGTGTTCGACGCCGGCACCGATTTCTCGCCCTTCGCCCGCTCGCGCGGCTAGGCAGAGGGCGGGGAGGCGGTCGCGCGCTGACGGGTCAATCCGCCAGCAGCGCGATCGCGACGTAGATGAGGATGAAGCTCCCGAAGCCGATCAGCGTGCCGGCGACGAAGATCAGCCGGACCATCGTCGGGTCCATCTCGAAACGGTTCGCCAGCCCTGCGCAGACGCCGAGGAGCTTGCCGTTCGCCTTGTCGAGACGGAGCTTCCCCGGCGGCGCGTCGTGCGGCCTGCTGGCGTGGCGGTCGAGATCGCTCACGCGATCACGCTGCCGACGGCGGTGACCTGCGGGCCGGTGGCGAAGCTGGCGACCAGCAGCGTGGCGGTGATGGCGAGCGCACCGCAACCGGCGAGGGCCTGGCGAGCGAAGTGCGAAAAGTTGGTCATGTTCAATCCCCTTGTCAGTCCGGGCGGACCGTCCGCCGGATGCCAGGATGTTTGCATGGCCCGTGCCAATCCGAAAAAGCGCTTGTTCATGAGCGATTTAGGTTTTTCACCTCGTAAAGGACGGCTTGGCCTCTGCCGAGAGTTGGCGCTTCGCACCAACAATCGGCAAAGCGCTTTCGCCATGGTTGGTCGCGTGCCGATGGTCTAGGCCGGCGCGGCTCTCATGGCGCTCGACCGGATCACTCTCGCCTGTTTTCGCAACCATGGCGCGACCCGGCTCGACGGGGCGGGGCCGATTAACCTGCTGGTGGGCGAGAACGGCGCGGGCAAGACCAATGTGCTGGAGGCGATCTCGCTGCTCGCCCCCGGCCGGGGCCTGCGCCGGGCGCCGCTCGCCGACATGGCGCAGGCACGCGGGGGGGCGGGCGGACCGGGTGGCACCGGCGGTTTGCCGGACGGCGCGCCTGACCGGGGAGGAACGGGCTTCGCGATCAGCGCCCTGCTCGACCCGGGGGACGGGGGAGAGCCGGTGGCGCTCGGCACCGGCACCGCGCCCGATCGGCCGGGGCGCCGCCTGGTGCAGGTCAACGGGGCGGACGCGAGCGCGATGCGCCTTGGCGAGTGGCTGGCGATCGGCTGGCTGACCCCGGCGATGGACGGCCTGTTCACCGACAGCGCGGGCGCGCGGCGGCGCTACTTGGATCGGCTCGCCGTGGCGCTGTTTCCCGATCATGCGGGGATCGCCTCGCGGTTCGAGCGGGCCTTGCGCGAACGCAACCGTCTGTTGGCCGAGCCCGCCGCCGACCCGGCCTGGCTCCATTCGACCGAGCGCCAGTTGGCGGAGGCCGGCGCCGCGCTGGCCCAGCGGCGCGCGGCGCTGGTGGAGCGCCTCTCTGCCGCGCTTGCCCGCGAGCCCGACAGGCCCTTCGCCCGGCCGCTGCTGACCTATCGGCCGGGGGGCGCGGACGAAGCGGACGCGCTGGCCGCCGCTCTCGCGGCGGGCCGCGCCCGCGACCGCGAGGCGGGCCGCACGCTCATCGGCCCGCACCGCGACGAACTGGAGGTGGTGATGGCCGGCAAGGACCAGCTGGCCGCGCTCTGCTCCACCGGCGAGCAGAAGGCGATGCTGATCGCGCTCACCCTCGCCCATGCCGCGCTGGCGAGTGCCGGGCGCCCGGGCGTGCTGCTGCTCGACGAGGTGGCCGCCCATCTCGACCCGCTGCGCCGCGAGGCCCTGTTCGACCGCCTGCGCGCCGGCAAGGCGCAAGCCTGGCTGACCGGCACCGAGCGCGCGCCCTTCGCCGGCCTCGAACAGGACGCGGCCATCTGGCGCGTGGCGGGCGGCTCGGTCGAGCGGGTGGACTGACGGCTGTTGCGGCGTTTCGGCGCGGGGGGCGGCCGCTCCGGACTTCCGATGCGCGGCGGGCCTGTTCCGGTGTGTGCGCGCGCCTTGCCAGTGACGCAGTGTGGCGATTGAGCCGCCGCCGCACTGCGCTCGCGCCTTTCGCGAGCCTCGAACAGGATGCGGCGGTCTGGCGCGTGGTGGGCGGCTCGGTCGAGCGGATGGATTGACGGCTGTTGCGGCCGCGCGGGAGTCCCTACGCGCGCATAGCCGCTGCGGCGTTTCGGGTGGGGCAGGGTCCTTTGCGGCGCGCGCAAGCTGGCCGCCAGCGAGGCGGCGCGGCGGTGGTCGAGCGGGCTCCACCGCGCCCGCTCCCGCCGTTCGCCTTCACGTTCGCCCCGCGCCCGTGCGGTCAGCCTGCGCCCGCCGGGAGGGGCGGGGAACGGCGGGGGTTCAGACCTTGACGAGGCGGATGGCCGTCCATGGCTTGCCGGGGAGGGCGATGGCCGGCCGTTCGGGATCGTGGAAGTTGTACTGGTCGCGCACCGCCATCCGGAACACGCCTTCGACCGGCTCGATGGTCATGTTCCAGGTGTCGATGATGTCGGCCCGGTAGGTGTTGCGGGGGTCGTCCTCGCGTCCGGGGATGATCACCGGCCATTCGGTGGGCTGCGCCGACCCGAAGTACTTGAGGTAATATTCGTGCGGCCGGCCGCCGAGATGGTAATTCCACCAGGGCTGGATCGCGTCGATCCCGGGCGCCGGGCCCTCTTCCATGATCCTGCGCAGGAAGGCGAGGCGCGGCGGGCTGGTGCCCTGCAAGGTTCCGCCCTGGCCGAGCCAGGACGTATCGGCGTGGCGTTCCGGCGAGAAGGTCTCGCTGTGGCCCACATAGGTGCCGCCGATCAGGCCCCACCAGAAGCGCTCCACCATCCCCTCGCCCGAGAGATTGCCCCAGCGCTTGTCGATATTCCCCTCGTAGACCACTTCATCGAAGATCACCGGCTTCTGCGCGAAGGCCCGGTGCAGCTCGGCCCTGAGGTCGTCGAGCACGGCGGCGCCGTTCTGGATACTGGCGTGGGTGATCCATGGCTTGCGGTGGTCGTAATAGACGTTGATCTGGTGGATCGAGCGGAGCCGGTCGTGCGGGTCGGCGGTCCGCAGCACCTGGAACAAATGGTCCCAGTCGTCGGTCGATTTGCTCTCGATGGCGTCGTATTCGTTGGCCATCGACCACCACACATTGCGGAACGCGCCGAACCGTGCCGCGACATAGCGGATGAAGCGCTCGTCGTCCGCGCGGGCCATGTCCGAATAGCCGCGCTTCTCGTCATAGGGGTGATAGAGGATCACATCGGCCTCGATGCCCAACTGGCCGAGGCGGATGATTCGGTCTTCGAAGCGGCGGAAATAATCGGGATCGATCCGCGCCGGATCCCAGTCGCGCGGCCCGGTTCCGGTGCGGACGAAGGGGTTGGTCGCGACCGACTCCACGTTCGGGAAGATCAGCATGCGGATCTTGTTGAACGGCCCCTCGCGCAATGTGGCGAGCGTCTGCGCGCACTTGGCGTCGGATTGCAGCGCCCAGCTATAGGCCGTCGTGCCGATCTGGCGGAAGGGCGTTCCGTCCGCATGGGCGAAGTGGAAGCCGTCCGGCGTCACGCGCACCGGGCCGCGATTGCCGGGCGCCGGTGCGATGCTCTCGAAGCTGCCGGTCTGGCTGTCCATCGCCGGCGCATTGCTGTGGGTTCGCCAGGTCCATCGGCCGATCTCCGGCGGGCTGAAGCGGATGCGGTAGGTGCCGCCTCCGTCGTAGAAGCCGGCCACGCGGATCTCCTGGCCGCCCGCTTCGAACGAGGCGGCAAGGGTCACATCGTCGAACGGGTTTCCCGTGCGGGGCCCGTCGAATACCAGTTCGTGCACGGCCCAGCGCTCGGTGGCGTTCCTTTGCTGGTGCTGCGCGAGAGCCGGGTGAGCGGCTGCCGCTCCGGCTGCCGCCGCTCCGCCTTTCAACAGGTCGCGTCGCGATACCATTCCTCTGGGCCTCCCATGATCATGTTGTGCGCTCCCCCGTCGTGGCGCGGAGGTTCATCACTATTGGCGGCAGGCGGACGCCGATTGCGCGTGCCTGCCGGGCGCAGGGTCGATCCGACCGGCGCGGGAGAAGCGCCCCGCACCTTGCCGGGTGCCGCGATGGGGCGCCGCGATGGCCCGCTGTTCGCCCGTCCGCCGCCCGCTCGTTCACCTGCTGGAAGCAGCGCCGGGATCGCTGGCGCGCGCCGCTGCCGCTGTCCCCGACGCTTGGCCGCTGCAAACCTCGGCGCCTTGTCACTCGCGCCGAGCGTAACCGGGCGGCTCTCCGAGCGCAAGCCGGCAAGTTTCGCATATTTTCGCTATGGCCGGCGGCTCAACTGGAATTGACAGAACTTGAAGGCCGGCCCTAGAACGCCCGCTCTTCGCGGCAGAGATCGCGGGCCCTGGCGGGGCCGGACGGGTCGAGACCATGCGGGCGGTGCGATCGCGCCTTGCAAGTGTCCGGCGAGCCGGACAAACCTCGCCGCTCGAACGGGAGTGAATTTCATGCCGACCCTTGCCCTGCTGCACACCTCGCCGACCCTGTCGCCGATGTTCAACGAGCTGTGTGCGCGCCTCGCGCCCGATGCGCGGGTGCTGCACTTCGTCGACGAAAGCCTGATCAAGAACACCATCGCGGCGGGCCGGCTGGAAAAGGCCACGATGCGGCGACTGATCGATCTTGTCGGCTCGACCTTCGACGCGGGGGCGGACGCGACGCTCGTCACCTGCTCGTCGGTGGGGCCGGCGGTGGACAAGGCCGCCGAACTGCACGACCGCCCCGTGCTGCGGGTGGACCGGCCGATGGCGGAACGGGCGGTGGCGACCGGCCGCAGGATCGGCGTGCTGGCCACGCTGCCAACCACGCTGCAGCCCACGGCCGACCTCGTGCGCCGGGTCGCGGCCGAGCAGGGCAGGGACATCGAGCTGGTCGAGCATCTTTGCGAAGGGGCATTCGACGCGGTGATGGCAGGCGACGGAGCGACGCACGACCGGATCGTCGGCTCCGCGCTGACCGACGCGATGCAGGGGGTGGACGCGATCGTGCTCGCGCAGGCCTCCATGGCGCGGGTGCTGGCGACCTTGCCGGAAGGGGCGGTGCCGGCGCCGGTCTTCTCCAGCCCGGAACTGGGCGTCGCCCGCGCGGCCGAAGTGCTGGCCGGCTTGCCAGGATGAAGAAGCGGCGGGCCGTTCTCGGCTTCTTGGCCGCGCTGTCGGTCATCACCTTCATCGACCGGATGGCGATCGCCGTTACCGGACCGACCATCCAGGACGATCTCGGCATCACGCCCGAGCAATGGGGCTGGGTGCTCAGCGCGTATGTGATCGCCTATGCGGTGTTCGAGGTGCCCTCCGGCGCGATGGGCGACAGGCACGGCTATCGCAAGGAGCTGACCCGGATTACGGTCTGGTGGTCGTTCTTCACCGCGGTGACGGCGTTGTGCCGCAATTTCTGGCAGCTGACGGCCGCCCGCTTCCTGTTCGGGCTCGGCGCGGCCGGGGCCTATCCCAACATGTCGGGCGTGCTTTACCGCTGGCTGCCCGCGCGCGAACGGGCGCGGGGGCAGGGGGTGATCTGGTCCGCGAGCCGGCTGGGCGGCGCGCTGGCGCCGCTGCTGCTGGTGCCGATGAACGCCACTTTCGGCTGGCAGGCCGTGTTCGTCATCCTGGGCGTGATCGGCGCGCTGTGGAGCCTGCTGTGGTTCCGGTGGTATCATGATCGCCCCGCCGACCAGCCCGGCATCACGCCCGAGGAAGTGGCGGAGATCGGCAGCGACGAGGGCGGCGGCCATCTCGGCACCCCGTGGAAGAAGCTGCTCAGCCTGCCGCAATTGTGGCTGATCTCGCTCGCTTATTGCTTCTATGCCTTCGGTAGCTGGTTCTTCTTCGGCTGGTTCCCGACCTGGCTGGTGAGCGGCGCCGGCTTCACCCTGGCGGAGATGGGGCTTTACGGATCGATCCCGTTCCTGCTCGGCATCGTCAGCAATCTGGCCGGCGGCGTGCTGTGCGACCGGCTGGGGCAGCGGATCGGGCTGCGCAACGCCTATCGCCTGATCGCCAGCACCTGCCTTGCGATCACCGCCGCGCTGCTGTTCGCGATGAGCATGGCGACCGGCAAGCTCGCCATCATCTTGCTCGCGGGCGCGGCCTTTGCCGTGATGGACCTGATGCTGCCGGCCGCCTGGGCGATGTGCATGTCGATCGGCGGGCGCTATGGCGGCACGGCGACCGGCTTCATGAACACCGCCGGGAACCTGGGCGGGTTCATCTGCACGGTGGTTATCGGCTATGTCATCGCGGCGACCGGGGATTACGATGTGCCCGTGCGGGGCGTGGCGGTGATGGTGCTGATTGCCGCCGGCCTGTTCGCGCTGATCGACTGCACCAAGGGCTTCGACCAGAAGATTCCTGCGTCGGCTCCGGCGGTCGCCTAGGCCCGGCCTCCGCCGGACACAACGCGGGGAAGGGCAGGGGAGGGCTGGCCGCCCTGCCGCACCACCTCAAAAAAGTCCTCGCCGCCGATCTGGCCGCCCTTGAGCACGAGCTCCAGCCCGTCGATCAGCGGGTCGGCGGCGGAGGCGCGGACGAGCGGGGCGCCGCGCTCCAGCGGCGCGGCCCAGACCAGCGCGTCGATGCCCAGCTGCGCCACGGCGTGGCTCGACGTGTCGCCCCCGGCAAAGAGCACCCGGCGCAGCCCCGCGGCGCGGATCGCGCCCGCCGCAACCCGCCCCAGAGCGGCGCCGAGGCGATCGCCCGCGGCTTGTGCGGCATCGCCCAGCGGGCCTTCGGCAGAATGGATCACGCATCGGCCGCCCTCGCCCAGAATGCGCGCCGCCATGGCGACCAGCCGCTCCTCCTCGGCCTGCTCGCCGCGCAAGAGCGCGCGGACATCCGCCATGGCGGCCCGGTATCCATCCTCAACGCCGCGCCGGATCTGCGCGGCGGTCGCCGGGGAGCAGCTGCCGCTAACGACGAGCAGGCGATCCACCTCCGGCGCCGTGGCGGCGAGGGGCTCGTTCCCGATCAGGCCGGCCTCGCGCCAGGCGAGGACCATCGCGCGGGTCACGCCCGAACTGCCGACCGCGAAGCGGAGCGCTCGCGACAGGATCAGCCGGCCGGTCGCGGCGAGGTCGTCCATCTCAAGCCCGTCGAACAGCACCGCCTGTGCTTGGCCCATTGCGGCGTCGAACGCGCATTCCGCCTCGCCCGCGCGGATGCGATCGAGCGGAATGAGGGCGGTCGCGGTTCCGGTCTGCGCGGCGAGGTGACGGAGCAGGTCCGCCTCGTGCATCGGGGTGACCGGATGGCGCGACATGGTCGGGTGGCGGTCGATGCGGAAGACGTCAGGGCCTTGTGCCGCGAACAGGTTCCCGAACAGGACATAGCGGCGCAGATGCGGCGCGCCGACCACGATCGCCGCCGGGCCGCCGAAGCACCGCAACCCGATCTCCAGCGCGCGGCCGATGGAGCCGGTGTCCGGGCTGGAATCGAAGGTGGAGCAGGTCTTGTAGTGGACCAGCCCCGCCTCTGCGAGGCAGGCGAAGTCGGCCGGCAGGTTCGCGTCCATCCACTCGGGCGAACGGCTCCGGCTGTCTCCGGCCAAGCCGTAGGCCCGCGCATCGGGGAAGCGCGCGCGCAGGGCCGCATCGGGCGGCCGCAGGAACAGCACCGCGGGGACGCCGCCCTCGGCGAGCTGTTCCAGAACATCGGTCGATCCGGTGAAATCGTCACCGTAGAACGCGTAGAGCGGCATCACCCGCCAAAGGCTCCCAAGGCTGCCTGCAACTCCGGGGCGTCCTGCGCGGCCTGTTCCACCGGCACGCCGGCCATGGCGGCGTCCCAGGCCTGGCGCAGCGCGCGCACGCCGGCCGCGGGGCCGCCCGGATGCGCCATGATGCCGCCGCCGGCCGCGAAGATGAGGTCGGTGCTGCCCAGCGCCGCGTAGGTGGCGCCGGCCTGCCTCGCGGTCTGGCCGGAGGAGAACACCGGCATGATCTCACAGCCCTTGTGCGGAGGCGCGAACATCGGAGTCAGGCACTCGCGGGCGGAGGCGATGACGCTTTCGTTTTCTTCGCAGAACTTGTTGTCGATGCCGTTCACATGGACATGGTCGATCCCGGCGAGCCGCCACAGCTTCTGATAGGCGATGAAGCTCATGCCGAGCGCGGGGGAGCGGCCGAGCATGCCCCAGCCATTGCGATGGCCGTGGATCGGCAATTGCGAATGCGCGCGCAGCACCTTCATCGCCGGCAGACCGATCGAGTTCAGGCTCGCCATGATGCAGGTGCCGCCTTCGTTCAGCACATGATCGTGGCGGGCCAGCATCTCGTCGATGTCGCCGGTGAGGTTGGCGGCGAACATCACCTTCTTTCCCGTGCGCTCCGCATGATCGTTGATCACGCGCATCACGGCGGAGATGCGCGCCTCGAACGGGCAGTGCGGCCCGTCGGCCTGAAGCTCGTCGTCCTTGATGAAGTCGACGCCGGCCTCGACCAGGGCGCGCACCTGCTCGGCGGTGGCGTCGGGCGAGAGGCCGACGCTGGGCTTGATGATCGTGCCGATCAGCGAGCGGCCGTGCACGCCTGCCAACGTGCGCGTTCCCGGAACGCCGAATTGCGGCCCCTGATAGCGGGCCAGGAATTCCGGCGGGAGCGACAGATCGACCAGCTTCAGGCCGGAAAAGGCCCGCAACTCGGAGAGGTTGCCCGCGACCGTTGCCAGCAGGTTGGGGAGCGAGGGCCCGAAATTGGCGAGCGGCCAGGAGAGCACGACCCGCGCCACGCGCCGCCGGCCATCCCCGCCACCCTTCGGCAGGCCCGACCCCGGCAGCGAAGGCGCAGCGACCTCGCCCAGCTCCACGAGGTCCTCCACCCGGGCGGCATGCGCCTCTCGGAGGGCATCGGTCTCGCCCGGCACCCGCACGAAGGTGCCGGTCGACTGTTCCCCCGCCATAGTCGCGGCCGCCTGCTCCAGCGGGAAGGCGGTTTCGATCAGGTAGGTCGCTTTTGCGCGTGAATCGCTCATCATGCCGTCTTGAAGTAGGTGACTGACTTTTCCGTATCGACCGTAAAGTAGGGCACGAAGACGAGGTTCCGCTCCCCCACCTTCGTGCGATAGGCCTGCTCCTGCCCGGGCATGGGCTCAAGCGCCTGGGGCAGCGCAATCGCCTGCCGGTCGATGCCCTCCCACGGGTTGAGCCCGACATACATCACGGCGCCGCGCATCAGCGCTTCGAGGTTGGGGTTCTGGTCGTCGATCGGCAGGGTGCGCAGCGGCTGCGGCACGAACAGTTCCACCACGTCGCCGGCCTGCCACTGGCGGTCGATGGCGGCCAGTTCGCCCGGAACCGCGCGCTGCGCCTCGCCATTGACCGTCAGCCGCGCGCCGCTGGTCCAGGCTGGCACCCGCAGCTTCAGGGTGAAGCGCCCATCGCCCGGCTCGCGGACCCTCAGCAGCACGCTGTCGCTGGCCGGATACTCGGTCTCCTGCACCAGTTCGACCGCGCCGCCGGGCCGATCCCAGCGCACTTCGGAGGGGGTGAACATGTTCACCAGCAGGCTCTCGTCGTCGTGGAAGAAGACGTTGAGGACGTAGTCCGCCACGCCCTGCACCAGCGTGCCGGAGCAGCAGGGCCATTGCTGGTGGTAATAGCGCTTCTCGCCGTCCGCGCTGTAGTCCGAGTAGTAGGGGTAGTTCCCCTCGCTGTCCGGCAGGCGCGTGGCGAGCATGGTATTGTAGAGCGTCCGCTCCAGCCCGTCGCCATAGACCGGCTGGCCGGTGAAGCGGATCAGGTAACGGGCCAGCTTGAGGTCGGCGAAGGCGCCGCAGGGCGTCTCGAAATGGGCTGTCGAGTTTTCAAGGCTCTTGGCCAGCAGGCCCCGGCCCAGCGGCACGAACTGCTCTTCCGGCCCCCAGCCGCCGGAGGCGAAGCGCTGCGGCTCCATGTACGTCCAGGCATTGATCAGCGCCTGCCGGTATTTCTCGTCGCCCAGGTGCAGATAGGCCTGCGCGCCGGAGCTGAGCGCGATCGTGTGGCTGTAGGCGTGCTTGGCGGGCAACACGTCCTGACCCGCCGCCAGCGGATCGAACCATTCCTTGTTAAGGAGATAGTGCACCGCCAGATCGTGGTAACGCTGGTCTCCCGTGATCTCCGCCACATGGAACAGGTTTTCGGAGATGACATAGGTTTCGTCATAGGGCGGCTCCGTCTTCCCGATCCGGTCGCGCGAGACAGGCGAGATATAAGGCAGGCACTTCTCGATCACGATCGGCAGGAGCGTCTTGGCCTCCTCCACCCCGCTGAGGCGGTAGGCATCGACCAGGCCCACGACGTACTTGTCCATGACATAGGCGGCCCACTGTTCCTGCGCCTTGGGCCCGGCATAGGGGTTCGCGGCCTTGACGGTCGCCTCTCCCCAGCCGCGAACCAGCGCGGCGACCTTGTCATGCGCCGCCTGGTCGCCCGTGGCGGCACCCAGTCGGGCGAGCCCGGAAATGTACTGGCCGATCGTCAGGCCCGGCACGAAGCCGTCGCGATCGTACCATCCGCCCATGTCCGGCCCCGGCGCGGGAAGGCCCGCATTCTCGCGGAAGACCTTCAGGAGGCGGTCGTTGTCGAGCGCCAGATAGTGCGCATGGACATGATCGAAATGGCGCTTGAGCCGCCCGCCGGTCAGCTTGACCGCGCCATAGGGGAATTCGTGCACCGCCTCCTGCCCCCTGAGCGCGCCGGCTGCGGCAGCGCTCGCCAAAGCCGCCGGGGAAAGCGAGCCGATACCGGCCGCGGTCGTCGCGCAGGCCGCGCAGTGCATGAAGCTCCGTCGTGAGAGCTGTCCCGTCATCACCCGAAAATCCCCTCCGCCGTTCCGGCTTCTTTGCCAGCATTAAGAATAAAATACTACGATTGGGCCGCCGGTGCAATCGTCGCGATGTTGTCGGCTCCGGGATGCGGGCTGCCGCACCGAGGCCCGGCGCTCCGTCCCCCAGAGGCGGCTAGCGAATCCGGCGCCTCGTCCAAACCGCCTCCGCTTGTAAGCGCGGCGCGCACGCATCTCAACCGGCAACGTTGTAGATCGAAAACAAACGCGAAAGCGAACGAAGCGCGCACCGGTTGGGGAAAGCAGGCGCAGGTGGGACTTTCGGCCCTGGGCCGGAGGTGCACGTGCAGCGGAGCTTGGTTGCTGGCGGGCTGAATTGCGTTTGCTTACGATCATGCGGCAGGGCGCGGGTCGAGCATGCGTTCGACAGGGGGTGTCCGGCTGGAAGCGATAAGCTGCTCGACGAAGGCTGTGCGCTCGGTCCTACAATGCGCCGTGGATCTCCCCAAGCGCCTCGCCGCTTCGCGCATCGGTTTGCAAGCTACTGACCCGCGTCGGGTGGCGGGTCCCGCGACTTGGAGCGGCAGGGGGGGCTTCATGGTCGATGTTCGGGCGGGAGGCGCCTTGACTGCCCGTCGCGCGAACCCTCCGCGTTACCGGGGCGGCGGGTTCTCGCGGCTCGGGATGGCGAATGCCGCAAGGGGCGCAGCGCCGGTTGCAACCGGGTTGATCCGCTGTCGCTCCGGGGCGCAACGGCCTTGCAAGTTGTTGGCGGCAATCGGCCTCTGGCTGCGGCAATTAGCTTCGAGGGCCTCCTTACCAGCACGGCCAAAGGGCGGCGCCGAAGGAATGCCGGCGACCAATCTTCTGCATGGAGGCTGCGGACCCTTCAAGCAGCCGGTGCCTGGGCGGCGCCGGTGTTCCGGCCGCCGGGCATGTTGCTCGGGGACGCAAAAGCTGCAGACGGCAGAGTGCTTCCTTTAAACGCCGGCATGGCGTGGGCCGCATGGGCACCGGTTCGGATCGCCGCTCTTCTTCGCGACTCAGGTGCACGCGATTGACAACTGCCCGTATAATATTACGAAATGAGCGGCGTTGTCGGGGAGCGGCCGGTCATGGCGATGCTGCGTCCCTCGGTTGGCGGAGCGCTGATCGCCGTTTGTCGTCACTGGAGCAAGGCAGGCGAATGAACTTCGGCAGCTTCCATCATTTCAGCGACAGCGCCTTGTCCAGCCACGATCAGGTGGCGCGGGTGCTCGGCGCGGAGATCATCGGCGGCGTCTATCCTCCGGGCTCCAAAATTCCTGCCGAGGCGGAGATACTCCAGCGATTCGGCGTCTCGCGCACGGTGCTGCGCGAAGTGCTTAAGACGCTCACCGCGAAGGGACTGATCGTCTCCAAGACGCGCGTGGGGACGAAGGTTCTCGACCCGATCAACTGGAACATGTTCGATGCCCAGGTGCTCTCCTGGAAAATGTCGGGAGGGCTGGACGAGGCGTTCCACGGCGACCTGACCGAGATCAGGCTGGCCATCGAGCCCCGCGCGGCGGCTCTGGCGGCGCGGCGGCGTGACCCTGCTGCCATTGCGGAGCTGCGCGGCGCCATCGAGGCGATGTGGCAGGCGACCCAGACGCGGCGCCAGTTCGCGGCGGCCGATCTCGCCTTCCACCAGGCGCTCGGCGCGGCTTCGGGCAATCCGCTGATGCGCTCGCTCTCTGCCGTTATCGAGACCGCGCTGGTCGCCTCGTTCACGATGAGCTCGCCCATCGACGATCCCGACCTGCACAGGCTCAATGTCCGCAGCCACGAAGCCATCGTCGATGCGATCGAGGCCGGCGACGAGGACGCCGCCGCAGAGGCGACGCGGGCGGTGATCAAGGACCTGGCGCACTGGCGCGCCCACAGCGAATGAGCGCCCGCCGCAAACCGGGGATGGAAGAGGCCCACGCGCCTGTCGCGCCCGGGGCGGCGCAGCATGCGATGCTCGCGCGCGGGTCGGCTGCGGCCCCGGGCTCGCCCTGCGCGCCGGGCACCGCGTTCCTGTCGCATCTGCGCTCCATCGCGGGCGAGGCACAGGTGCTGACGAGCCCGCGGCAGACTCGGCCCTATTGCCATGGCTATCGCTTCGGCGGCGGCTCGGCCCTTGCGGTCGTGCTGCCCCGCACGCTCGTCGAGATGTGGCGGGTGCTGGAGGCCTGCGTCGGGGCGGACAAGATCGTCATCATGCAGGCGGCCAATACCGGGCTCACCGGTGGCTCGACGCCTGCCGGTGACGATTACGATCGCGACGTCGTCATCATCAACCCCATGGCCATCACCGGGGTGCACGTCATCGACGAGGGGCGGCAGGTGATCTGCCTTCCCGGCGCGACCTTGTACCAGCTTGAATCCATCCTCCGTCCGCTGGGGCGAGAGCCGCATTCGGTGATCGGCTCGTCGTGCATCGGCGCCTCGGTGACGGGCGGGATCTGCAACAACAGCGGCGGCGCGCTGGTCCGCCGGGGGCCGGCCTTCACCGAATTGTCGCTCTACGCACAGCTCGACGCGGATCGCCGGCTGCACCTCGTCAACCGGCTCGGCGTGCGGCTGCCCGGCGCGCCCGAAGAGGTGCTGGAACGGCTGGAGCGGGGGGACTTCGCGCCGCAGGATATCGAGTTCGATGGAACGCGGCGCGCCTCCGACGCGGATTACGCACGCCGGGTTCGCGAGATCGATTCCGACCGTCCGGCGCGCTACAATGCCGATCCACGCTGCCTGTCCGCCGCCTCGGGGAGCGCCGGCAAGCTCGCGCTGTTCGCGGTGCGCCTCGACACCTTCCCGCAGGACGAGCGGACGCAGGTGTTCTACATCGGCACCAACGATCCGGCGGAACTGACAGGCTTGCGCCGCCACATGCTCGGCACGTTCGAGAGCCTGCCCGTCGCGGCCGAATATATGCACCGCGACTGCTTCGACATGGCGGACAGCTACGGCAAGGACACGTTCCTCGCCGTTCGGCACCTCGGGACGGACAGGCTCCCCCGCCTGTTCGGGCTCAAGGCGAAGATGGACGCGCTGGCGTCGCGGCTGGGCCGGGGCGGCGCGAATCTCAGCGACAGGCTGCTCCACCGGGCCGGGAAGCTCGCGCCCGATCACCTCCCCGGCCGCATGCGGGCCTTTCGTGACCTTTACGAGCACCACCTGATCCTGCGCATGGCGGGCAGCGGCATCGAAGAGGCGGCGGCGCATCTGCAGGCGAGCTTCCCCTCCGCGCAGGGCGATTTTTTCCCCTGCACGCGCGAGGAGGGCGAGAAGGCCTTCCTCCACCGCTTCGCCGCGGCGAGCGCCGCCGTGCGCTACAGCGCGGTGCATGCGGCGGAGACGGGCGGACTGATCGCGCTCGACATAGCGCTGAAGCGAAACGACCGGGACTGGGTGGAGAAGCTGCCGCCGGAACTGGGCGAGCAGATACTCCACTCGCTCCATTACGGCCACTTCTTCTGCCACGTCTTCCATCAGGACTATGTGCTGCGCAAGGGCTGCGACCCGGTGGCGCTGGAGCACGCCATGCTGGAGATCCTCGACCAGCGCGGAGCCGAATATCCGGCCGAGCACAATGTCGGCCACCTCTACAAGGCCAAGCCTGTCCTGGAGGCGTTCTACAGGGAGCTGGACCCGACCAACAGCTTCAACCCCGGGATCGGGCACACCTCCAAGCGTGCCGATTGGCGATGAAGCGCCGAGAGTTCAGCCCGGAATAGCGGCACGCATATTGGTGGCGAGGCCGGGCAAGGGCTGCATCCCGCTCGTTGTCCCGGGAGGGAACTCCTTGAGAATAACGGCCCGCCGATCACCACCCTCTTCCACCGCCGACCGGGCACGTAGGCCGTCACCTTGCTCGAAGCAGAAGTGGGTTGCGGCTCTGGAACGTGGCGTTGCTTCGCTGGCGTCGCCTCCGGCCGGTCGGTGCCGCGGTTCTCGATCCAGAAAGTGGCGGGGCGCCGGTGATGGTGTCGTCAGTTCAGGGGCGCTCTACGGCAGGGACCTGCGACTTGTTCGCCCATGCGTTGAACGCGGCCGGGTGTCACCCTGCGTCGGGCGCCGCGAGTTCGGCCGGTCCGGATTGGCGGCGCAGGTGCGGCTTGCCGTCTGCGCTCCAGCGCAAGGTCCACACCGAACGGTTCGCATAGTGCCGGAGTAGGCGCCGGTTGCTGGCAGGGTCCAGATCGTGCGCCCAGACGATGTCGGACGCGGCGATGTCGGGCTCGTTATAGAGGATCGGCAGATGGGTGGGCCGTCCCTGATCGCTCGCCACCAGCACGATGTCGCGGCCGGGTTCGGCCTTCAGCTGCGCCTCCATCTCGGAGCGGAAGCTGGACTCCAGGAGGGCACAGCAGGGCTTGCGCGATTGGTCGGACTGGATGTGCGGCCAGCCTGTGGTGAGCGCGAGCACCGGAAGCGAGAGGCCGAGGGCGATGGCGGCGGGCATGTAGCGGGTCAGGGCTGGCCCGAAATCCCGCCCACCCAGACGCCAGTTCGCCAACCAGGAGAACCCCCGCATGATGAGGACGAGGATGACCGGGAAGATCGGCGCCGTGTAGTGCGGGAACCCCCAGGTCTCCAGCAGGAAGCCGGCAAAGAAGAATGCGGTCGTGATCGGCAGCAGCAGATCACGCCGCGAGGCCCATAGACCAGCCAGGAAGGCGGGTGCCAGAATAACACCGACCTGGAAATTGAACGCATAATAGAGCTTCACCAACGCCGCCCACAGCATCTTCACGGGATTGTCGCGGTGGGCGTACTGCTCGTTCTCCCAAGCGTAGAATTCCTGGAAGTAGGGCGGACCGCGCCGCTCGCCTACGACCGGAGGCGCGATCAGGAACGCCGGCGTTACGGCATAGGCTTGCCGATTGACGGTGTAGGCGGTGGTGAACGCATCGTGGGTCGTTGCTTCGTTGTGGACCATCAGCGCAGCTCCGCCCAGTGCGGCGAACAGAACGGCGGGCAGCCCGACCTTGGTTAGCACCGCAAGGACGGCGAGGTTCGTGCGCCGCACCATGGCCAGGAGGATGTAGATGGCGAGCGGAAGGCACAGCAGCGCGCCTTCATAGGGCCGCGTCGTGACGAGGATGAGCACGCCGACGCCCAGCACCGTGCCGAGGAAAACCGTCGGCCGCTGCAACAAGCGGGGCAGCGCGCCGACGACGAGCATCGCGCCCAGGGCGGTGAACGCTCCGCCCCAAAAGGAATTCACCCAATAGCTGAAGATGCCCAGCCGCAAGACCACGAGCACGCCGCCGAGCAGTGCCAGAGGCGGCGAGACCCAGCCGCGCAGCATCCACACGGCCGCCATCGCCATCAAGACGAACGATAGCCAAACGCCGAGCCATGCATTGCCGGCGAGCCACAATCCGGCGGCAAGCGGCAGGCCCCGGCCCGGGAAGTACATCGACCCGTATTCCGGCAGGAGATTGATGTGGATCTCCTCGAAATGCTGCCAGAATTCCGGGGTCGGGTTGATCAGGCGCCCGGCGAGATAGGTTTGCGCCTGCAGCATCAGGCTGAATTCGTCGTGATGCTGCGGCACCGGCGCCCCGAGCCAGGGCAGCAATGCCGCTCTGGCAATCAGCGCAAAGAGGCCGATCGCGAGGATCTGCCTGGTGGGGCTTTGCAAATGGAGCGCGACGATTCGGGCCGCCTGTTGCTGGACGCGCTTGCCGTGCGACGGCGCGAACCATGCCAGCAGGAACACGACGGCCAGCAGCAGCGCGTCGCCGACCATGAGCGGATCGAACATGCGGCCAAGCCAGACACCCCAAGGTTCGCCGGTACTTTGCAAGCTATTCCCCTCTATGTGCCCGGCGAGCCTTTTCGCCCGACATTGGCGGCGGCGCGGATCGACTCGGTTTCAAGGCGGGCCCTGAATGCCGCAAAGCCGCCATCAGCCTGAAGACGCAAAGAGCAGCTGCCCCAAACTGAACCTCCGCACCCGTTCCGCCCTTGCCGCTTGCGCGGCGCGTGCAAGCTGGTCCGGAGACTGACCGTATCGCCGGGATATCTGCAGAAATCGTTGCGGGGTGTGAATCTGGTGCCGATCAGCTCGGAGGATTCGAGCTTCGCTGGCGGGTTATGCGGTACAGGGCCGAGTTTTCGGTCGACCAGGTTTCGGTCAGCCAGGGGACAGTCGGCCGGCGCTCCGCGGGCACGTTCAGGAGCCAGACGAAGTCGAACGCTTGCCTCGGGAATTCGTCGACCCGCTCTTGCGCGGTCGGCAACGGCCAGTCGCAGCCATCGCCGGAGGTGACCATGGACGAGGGGAACCCCGTGTACGGCGCGGCGGCTTGGTTGGTCACGCGCAATGCGTTCCAGCCTTCAGACACGAACTGCCCGTTGACGAAGGCGAGCCGCCTTCCGATCGCGAGGTTGGCGAGGTGGCGCAGCCTGTGATCCTGCCATGACGAAGTGCAGGGATGTTCAGAGAAAGCGGCGATGCGGCTGCCGACGGGGACCTGATCCAGAGCCTCCAGTTCGGCGGTGTAGCTATGCGAATACAGCACCAGGCTCGCTGTTGCGAAGGCGATCCGTACCAGAGCGAACGCGACCGCCGACACAGCCACGATCTGCCTGAAACGCTCTTTCACCGACCGTCGAAGAGCGATGCTGAGGACCACCAGCGCCACGGCGAACGGGAAAAGCCGAACGTCGGCGAACGCGCTTGCGAAGATCGTCGAGGGCAGGATCATCGCCACGGTGAACAGGGCGAGGCCGGTGACGAGCAATATGGGGTCGAACCGAAATCTGGATCGCCAGATGAATGCCGCTGCCACAGCGCCATAGACGATTGCCACGCTGACGAGATCAACCAGCATCCAGCGGTCTCTCAGCACGGTCGCGATCCAGACCACTTTGCTGCCAAGGTGGAACCACCCTTCTATTCCGGCCGGGCTGTCGGAGCGCCACAGCAGCATCGGCAGCAGCGGGACAGCCAGCGGGAGGCACGACAGCGCCGCTGCCCAAAGGGCCTTCGCCCATCCGCCCGACCAGTTCCGCACCGCATTGGTCACGAACCACAGCAGGCCGAGCATCGCCCAGCCATAAGCATGGGCCACCCACGCGATGAAGCCCAGGCACAGCAAGGCGAAGGTGCGAAGCCGGGGTCGGCCGAGCCTTGTCAGGCGCAAGGCGAAGGCATAGCCGAGGAAGGCGATGGCCATCGCGAGGCAATAGTTCACGAAGCCGAATTCGAACGGGTAGGAATAGGCCAAGGGCACCGCGAGCGCCGCGGTGGCCGGGAGGCGCCCGTGGATCTCCGTCGCCATCCACAGGAACCCAGCCACCGTGGCCATGGGAATGAAAATGGCGATCAGCTTGACCGCGGGCTCGAGCCCCAGAACGGGTGCAAGCAGTTCGACAAGAAGATCGACCCCGAGATTGCCGATCAACATCCATTCGAAGTCGAACCACTGCCGGAGCGTCGGCTCGGTTTCGACCCCCAGCTGGACCGCGTAGCGACCCATGTGAGCGGGAACGTCGATCAAGGGCGGAATCGGCGGGTACAGAAGGGGGATGGCCGCCAGAACGATCAGGAACGCGTAGAACGCTCGGCTCTCCCACCAAAGAGTGGCGGGGCCGAGACTTGGCTCGTGGCGAGTTCCTCGTGTTGCGAGCATCGCTTCGGTCATGGTCTCATCTTCTTCAGCTTGTCTTGCCGGTTCGACATCAGGGGAGTTCTCCCCTGTAGAGAGATGGGTGGGCTGGATCGTTCTGCAGAAGGGCTCGGCCGGTGTCGACCCACCGGTGGATCGTGCGAACCCCTAAGTCCCGATCTTGGAACAAAGAGGCGAGGCTAGCCGATTTCTTGGGATGGCGACGGGATCAGGCGGACTTTCCCGATCGGATATCACGGCGACCTGGAACTCGGACAGGCTCGCATCCTCCAGCAACTCGCGCGGGATCGCAGGGTCTTGCAACGATCTGCGAGTGTAGATCAAGGCGTGCACGGGGACCCGCATTTCTGTCAGGACGTGGGTGCGACCGCCATAGTTCAGTTTTCGATACGAGATCGGCGCGTCGGGCCTGTTGCTCGCGATCTGCGCAGCCACGGCGGATGACAGTGGCGCGCTGACAAGCACGCTCCGGCCGCACTTTCCGCTCGCGAGTACCTGGCCGGCGTGCATCGCCTGGCTCCATTTCTGCTTCAGCATTTCTCGCCGGTCCCAAGCGAAACCGGTAGGCGCAGTCAAAAGGTACGGCCAGTCCCGGTGAACTGCGAAGCCGGAAGCTTGCACGACATACGGGTTTACGACCGCGGACAGGACTTGATTGCCGGCAATCAGCACGGCGGAAAGCGCCATTGCACGCCGCAGCGGCCATCCCTGCACCGCCATGCAGATTCCGATCAACACCGCCGCTGCGAGTACAAAAAGCAGGAAATGACGTGCTGGCAGCGGGTTCGCGATCCAGAAAACGAGCGTAACAACAGCCAGAGATAATGGAGCCAGGAAGGGCGCGGCCTGGGCTGCGCGGCCGGACCATGTCGGGTCGCGAGCAATTTCTCGCGCAAGCTGCAGGCCGAGCCATAGCAGGGCGATCATGCTGGCGATCCCGACAGCAAGCGAGAGCGCGGCGAAGCCAATCGGCACATTGCTCAAGCGGTACCACGTTTCGATGAACTGGGCCGATTGATCGTTATCGTTGGTCAGGAAATAGCTTCGCGCTATCAAAAAGGCCGCGCAGGCTGCGAACAGCACGCAAAGCCGCACAAAGGCGTCCTTCACCAAAGGCTGCCAGCGTTGTTCCGCTGACCCCGCCATGGCCAGAAAGGGGAAGGCGAGCACGACCTCCAGCCGGAATGACAGGGCGGCGCCAAGGACAATGACGGCGCAGAGCCTCAGGGCTACTTGGGTCAGCCCCTGGGTCGGGTACCACAACAGGGCGGCGCCAAGGAGCAACGCAGACAAGGCCAGCAGGACGGGGTGTGCGCCCCCAGCCAGTTCCAGAAAGACCGGGCTGCCGATGAAGAGAGCTGTCGCCGGCCAAGCGACTTCGCGTCCGTACTTTGTCGCAAGAGCGAACCACAGGAGTGGCAGGCAAAGTATCGTTGCCCAGAAGCCCAACGCGTTCATCAAAAGCAAGAGATGGCCGCCGGGTGAAAACGTCTCTTGTGATCCTAGCGCGTAAACCAGCAAGATGTAGCCGAAGCTGTGCCACTTGCCATAATGAACCAGGCCAAGAACTCCTTGGCCGGAGTAGTAGCCATCCCACAACCCGATGGCCGCCAGGTACAAATCCCATTCGGAGAGCTGGCTGCCGAACGCGTGATATCGCAGGAACGAATAGAACAGCCCCGTCGACAGGAGCAAAAGCGGCATATCGACACGCCACAGGCTTTGATTACGCAGGCTGACTGGACGCCACCACGTAGCGACAAGAAGAGGCTGCTTGGCCTCGACTCGCTCGCTCGGATGATGATGTTCCAAGCTTCGCGACTTCATAACCACGGCTGCCAGCCGACCCGGGCGGCCGCGAGGACAGGAGCGAAGACGAGTAGAATGGCGACGCTTTGTCGATCGCGAATAGCGAAGACGACAGGATCATCGTGCACCTCGCCCCGTTGCGTCTTCATCCAAAGCCGGGACGTCCAGTAAAGCATCGCGGGCGGGAGTAGCCATAGCCACAGCGGTTCAGCATAGTTGGATGCAACTTGAGGCGAGTCTATGTACAGTGCCAGGATAAGGACGCTCATCAACGCGCTGGAAGTTCCGAGCGACATGAGGACAGACATGTCTTCCGACAGATAGCCACGGCCCGGCAGCGCGCCCGGCTTGTCGGAGCTTCCCAGCAATTCAGTATAGCGCTTCACCAGTGCCAAGCTGAAGAAGATGAACATGGCGAAGGCCAGAAGCCAGAAAGATGGGAAGATCTGCGTGGCTGCGGAGCCAGCGATAACCCTGATTGTGTATAAGCCGGCCAGGAGGATAACGTCCACGACAACTTGCCGCTTCAGCCTGAATGAATAAGCGGTGGTCAGGAACATGTATACCAGCAAGGTGCCCAGGAACAGCGAGGGCAACAGAAGGGCAATGCCGATGGACACCAGCAGCAGAATGGGTGCGACGATGACCCCGGCAATGACCGGCGCTTCCCCCGAGGCGAATGGACGCTTGTGCTTGCTCTTGTGCGCGCGATCGTCCCGCAGGTCGGAAAGATCGTTGACGATGTAGACCGACGATGCCGCGAGGCTGAATGCGACAGCGGCAAGGACCGCGTTCAACAGAGAGCTGAAGTCACCCAGATGATGGGCAGCAAGCAGCGGGACGAAAATCAACAGGTTCTTCAGCCACTGGTGCGGCCGCAGACTCTTGAGCAATGGGAGCACGCTCGAGCCCGATCGGGGGATGCGATGCGCCGCCTGGTCGGGCTGCGCGGCGCTTCTGAACAAGCGATCGTTGTTCGACACGACGATGACGTGGCGGGCCGCACGCCAGACCGGAAGATCGGCGCGGGAACTCCCGACATAGTCGAAGTTCTTCTCGCCATATCTTTCGACGAGCTTGCGCACCTTGACATGCGGCGACAGATTGGAACTCTCGTCGCTACACACCACGTCGTCGAACAGCTGGAGGTGACCTGCGATCGCGTGCGCAATCTGCGGCGCGGCAGCGGTTGCCAGCACGACCGGGCGGCCCTGCGAGCGCGCGCTCTTGATAAGCTCCAGCACCTCCGAGCGATAAGGCAGGCGGGACACGTCCAGCTGGGAGAGGTCGGCAACGCGGTGCTTGAGCATGGCTTTGCCCTGCCGCAGCCAGAAAGGCGCTTTCAGAAAGGCAAGCGGGTTGCGCTTGGCGAGGTCCAGCGCCGCTTCGTGCAGCAGGTCCGTGCGCACCAAGGTGCCGTCCAAATCGACGCACAGCGGGATCCGGGCCGGGTCGCCAGATTCAGCCACGCGCGAGAACCCCCACACCGACACAAACGAGCAGGATACCCAGCAGGCGCTGCAGGGTGAGAACCTCGCCGAACACGAAATGCCCCAGAAGGGCTGTCAGGACGAAGCCCAAGGCGACGAACGGATAGGCGACACTCACCTCGACCTTGGACAAGACGAGCAGCCACAGGAGGGCCGAGCCAAAATAAACAAAGAGACCCGACACGACCCCGGCGTTCGTGAACACCGACAGGAACGTCCTGAAGGACAGATCCTCTCCCAGCGCGCGCTGCACGGATTGGCTGCTCATCCCGCCCTTCAGCAGAATCTGCGCGAAGGCCGACATGAGCACGCTCACGAAAATCAAGGCAAGGGAAAACTTGGGCACAACTTCTCCCCCACAAAGACTTGCGTGCCGGTCTCACGCACCTGGATGCGCATCCAACTGGTGGCAAATGAAACAGCTTCGATCCGAAGCGCGGATGCAGACAGAGCGCTGTACTGGCAAGGGGATTTTGCTCTGGGCCGCATTTGCGTGCCATTCTGAAACATAGAGGGGCCGGTGCGACGCAAAGCTGGCCAAAATCAATCCGGCAGGGCAAAGGGGCCGAATACTGATCTGGCGGGGCCTGTCCGTTAACCGGTGCGCAAAGTCGGCTTGCTAATTCGACAGCACGCCCGCTCCTGCGGGCCGCGAGAGATTCCCGTATGCGGCTCAGGCTCCTAATCCACCGGTCGCGCAGGGCAGCAACGCCCGCCGGCCAAATGCTGACAAAAGGCTGATCGACGGTGCCGTTTTCAGAACCATCCGGCCAAGGCTACGATCTGATCGTCGTCGGGACCGGCTTCGCAGGATCGTTTTTCCTCGAGCGGTACCTGCGTCATGCACCGCCAAATGCCAGGATCCTGGTGCTGGAACGCGGCAGGCGCACAGAACACGCCGAGAGGGTCGCCGCGCGGGTGAACGATTACTATCGGACCGCGGAGCCGTACATCCACAGGACGGGGAAGGCGGAGAAGGCCTGGATCTTCAACATCGCTTTCGGGGGCGGCACGAATTGCTGGTGGGGCAACGCACCAAGGTTCCTCCCCGCCGATTTCGAGATGCGCAGCCGCTTCGGGGTGGGGGAGGACTGGCCGATCGGCTATGACGATCTCGAACCCTATTACGACCAGGCGGAGGCGATGATCTCGCTGGCGGGGTCGAGCGATGGGGCGCCCTATCGGCGCCAGACCGGCTATGGTCTGCCGCCCCACCGGCTTACGGCTCCCGAGAAGCTGCTCAAGCAGGCCTATCCGGACCAGTTCTTCCACATGCCGACCGCGCGGGCGCGCACCGCCGACGCCGGACGGGGGGTCTGCTGTGCGAACGGCGTCTGCCATCTCTGCCCGGTCGACGCAAAGTTTACGATCCAGAACGGCATGATGCGGGTCTACGAAGATCCGCGGGTGACGGTTGCGCTGGAGGCGGAAGTGCTGGCCGTCGATCACGCGGCGGGCCAGGCCAGAGGCGTGGTCTTCGCGCGCAACGGCCGGGAAGAGACCGCATCCGCCGATCTCGTCGTCCTCGCCGCCAATGCGATCTTCAATCCCGTCATCCTGCAGCGTTCTTCGCTGGCCCACCCGCTGCTGGGCCGCCGTCTCCACGAACAGGTGGGGATCCAGGCGGAAGCCTTCCTCGACGGCCTCGATGCGTTCGGTGGCTCGACCTCGGTGACCGGCATCGGCTACATGCTCTATGACGATGAGGCGCGCCGCCGCGACCGCGCCGCGATCCTCCTCGAGACGTGGAACGTCGGAACATTGCGCACCGAAAACGGCAAGTGGCGGCAGGTCCTGCCGATGCGTTTGGTGTTCGACGTAGAGCCCGACCCGGGGAATTTCGTCCAGTTCGACCCTGACATGCCCGATAAGCCCCAGGTGCATTATACCGGTCACACGGCCTATACTCAGAAGGCGATCAATCAGGCGCAGGCGGATCTCGAACGCGTGCTTGCGCCGCTCCCGATCGAGAGCGTGAGGGTCGATGACGATCTGATCGCGACCGAGGCGCATATTGTCGGGACGACGATCATGGGCGACGACCCGGCCACCAGCATTGTCGATCGGGACTGCGTGCACCACGGGCTGCGCAACCTCGTCGTCCTCGGCAGCAGCACCTTTCCGGTGAGCGGGCCGGCAAATCCCAGCCTGACGATCGCGGCCCAGGCCATGCGCTCGGCCGACCGGGTGGTCGCCTGATGCCGCGGGTCACTCGTCGCAATCTGCTCATCGGCATCGGCGCCGCTGCCGCCTTGCCGAGCGGCTGGCTGGCCGCCCATGCGGCAACCTCGCGCGCCTCGATCATCGCCGACTATGTGCGCGGCCAGCTCCCCGGATTGGCAGTGTCCGACACCAACATGCAGGGTTTCTCCGAGGAGTACCTGAAACGCTACGTGGAGGGCTACGGGCGGAAGATCTATCACGAAGCGATCTTCCTGATGCTGGCCAACCCGTTCGTGGCCACAGCCTCCCCCGATCCCGTTCGCTCAGCATTCGACAAGTTCTCCCGCACCCTGCTGACGAAGTTCCTGATGTCGACCGACTTTTTCGGCGCCGCCGGGCAGCGGCCGGAAAACGTCACCTATCTCGGCTTCTCCGATCCCTACGAGTTCGCTTGCAGCAATCCGCTCGCCAACCTCGCTCTAGAGACCTGACCCAAGGGCTACCTAGCCGAGCCCGAGCACTGCAACCGCTGGCGGTTCCCGCGTACGGGCGCGTGTCCAGCGCGGCAGCGCCTTGGCCGCCGCGACCCGGGCCGCAGAACATCCATGCGTCGTGGCCGAGTGCGTGGCGAAGCGCCCGCTCGGCGGCCTTGTCGGTGGGGCGGGTTCTGCCGTCCTCGCAGGAAATCGGCGCACGCCTCTCGAGGTGGCACCATGCGGTTGATCGCCTCGGCCAGATCATCGCTGCGTGACGGCCTGACCAGCCGGGCGGTAGGGCGGGAGTGGAGCTCGCCTGCCGGCATTGCGCTGAACTCGCGGCGTGGCAAACGGCTCGACGGAAGCTGCCGCTAACGGGACTCGATCCCGACGGAACGTTAGGCGCTGCGCCGGTTTCAGCGCGACCGGGTAGCTGATGGCGATACACTCGCCCCCGCTCATCCTGCGCACCGCTTCGGGTATCGCCGGCTCGAACTTGCTCCAGTGCATGCGTGAGCCAGCCCGCTGCGGGCATGGGTGCAGGTGGCGCTCCGCAGCATGGGACGCGTTTGGTCGCGAAAGGCATGGGTCTGCGGGATCCCTGCCAAGGTCGAACGCCGGACGAGGTCGATGTTCGGGTCGGCAGCGCGTATCGTGAGCGCGGGCGGCCATGGCGCTCACCAGAATGGCGGCTCGAAACTAAACGGCAGTAGCTTAGCTTAGCCGTCGCACTGCCCGAAGAAGGCCAAGCCATCTGAGATTCCGCCGGCGGCCGCTGCGGGCCGTTATTCTGATTCAGAACGGCTTTGTGGCGATCAGGTGGTCAGCTATAGGTTGATCCATGCGGCGTGAGACTGCTCGGCAAAGGGAGGGATCAACTTGATGAGAACCAGGTTTGCAAGGGCCCTGAGCGTCACGGTCGCGCCGCTGGTCCTGCTATCCGCATCGATCACGGCTCCCGCGGCGGCCCAGACCTACCGCGATCCTTCGCTCCCGCTCGAGCAGCGGGTCGAAGACCTCGTCTCCCGGATGACCCTGGAAGAGAAGGCGAGGCAGCTTCAGAATGCAGCGCCTGCGATTCCGCGCCTGGACATGCCGCCCTACGATTACTGGAACGAGGCGCTGCACGGGGTTGCCCGGGCCGGCGAGGCGACGGTGTTCCCGCAGGCGATCGGCATGGCGGCGACGTGGGACAAGGCGCTGTTCAGGGCAGAAGGCGAGGTGGTCGCGACCGAGGGCCGCGCCAAGTACAACCAGGCGGTCCGCGAGAGCAATTTCGACCGCTATTTCGGCCTCACCTTCTGGTCGCCCAACATCAATATCTTCCGCGATCCGCGCTGGGGCCGGGGCCAGGAGACGCTGGGCGAAGACCCCTATCTCACCGGGCTCCTGGCGACCGAGTTCATCGAAGGCGTGCAAGGCGATGACCCGCAACATTACAAGGCGATCGCCACGTCGAAGCACCTCGCCGTCCACAGCGGGCCGGAGCCGCTTCGCCACGGCTTCAACGTCGACCCGTCCCCGCGCGACCTGAGTGAAACCTACCTGCCCGCATTCCGCCACACCCTGGTCGAGGGCGATGTCGCGTCGGTCATGTGCGCCTACAACGCCGTCGACGGGAAGCCCGCCTGCGCCAGCCCCGAGCTCCTGAACGGGCTGCTGCGCCGCGACTGGGGCTTCGACGGCTTCGTGGTCTCCGATTGCGGCGCGATCGACGATATCACCAGCGGCCACAAGTTCACGAGGACGAACGTCGAGGCGGTCGCCGCGTCCATCAAGGCCGGCACCGATCTCGCCTGCACCTTCATCGACGAATATCACGACATTCCCGAGGCGGTCGCGGCCGGTCTCCTCAGCGAAGAGGAGGTCGACATCGCGCTGAAGCGGGTGCTCGAAGGCAGGATGCGCCTCGGCATGTTCGACCCGCCCGCACAGGTGCCGTTCTCGGCGATTCCCTATTCGGAAAACCACTCCGAGGCGCATCGGGCGCTGACCCTGCGCGCGGCGCGCGAATCTATCGTCCTGCTCAAGAACGACGACTTCCTCCCGCTTGCAGCGCAGGGCCAGAAGGTCGCCGTCGTCGGGCCGGGAGCCGCCTCGCTCATCTCGCTGCTGGGCAATTACAACGGCACGCCGGTCGGCGCGGTGCTTCCGGTGGACGGGATGATCGCCGCCTATGGCGAGCCGAACGTGCGCTATGCGCAAGGGTCGAGCTTTGTCGAAGGCATGGCCGTGCCGGTGCCGCGTACCGCATTTTCCGGTGCGCTGACCGCCAGCTTCTACAATGGCACCGACTTCGCCGGAGAGCCGGTGGTCACGCGCATGGACCCGGAGATCGATCATAACTGGAACGGCGTGGCGCCCGCCGCCGGAATCGACCCCAAGAGCTTCTCGGTTCGCTGGACCGGCGCCATCACCCCTCCGGCCGCCGGCGAGTACAGTTTGGAGTTCCAGCGCCGCCGCTGCGATGCGGCCTCCAATGTCGAACGCTACCGGATCGACATCGAAGGGTTCGACCCGCTGGTCGTGGACGGCGGCTGCTCCAGCCGGGATGAAACCGAGGCCACTGCGCTGAACCTCCGCTTCCCCGACACCCGGCCGCGGCGGATCACGGTCGAATACGCCCATGCCTCGCCCGACTCCGCGCCGGCCGTGACGCTCGCCTGGAACGCGCCACGGCAGGCGCTCGTGCAGGAGGCGGTGGAGGCGGCGCGCGAATCCGACGTGATCGTCGCCTTTGTCGGCCTGAACGCCTGGCTCGAAGGTGAGGAGATGCCGGTGAACTATCCGGGGTTCAACGGCGGTGACCGGACCGAGATCCGTCTGCCCGAGGTCCAGCGCCAGCTTCTGGACGCGCTGCAGGCAACCGGCAAGCCTCTGGTGATCGTGCTCCAGAGCGGCTCGGCGGTGGCGTTGGGCGAGCATGGCGAGGCTGCCGAAGCGGTTCTCGCCGCCTGGTATGGCGGTGAGCTTGGCGGGCGTGCCGTGGCCGATGTGCTGACTGGCGCCTACAATCCGGCGGGACGCCTCCCGGTGACCTTCTACGCCTCGAACGAGCAGCTTCCACCGTTCGAGGATTATGCCATGGCGGGCCGCACCTACCGCTATTTCGATGGCGAGCCGGAATATGCGTTCGGGCACGGGCTCAGCTACACCGAATTCGCTTATTCCGGGCTCCAGGTGGCGGAGGAGAGTCTGGCGGACGGGGGCGAGCAGACCATCAGCGTTCGCGTCCGCAATAGCGGTGAGCGCGCGGGCGATGAAGTCGTGCAGCTCTACCTCGCCACCCCGTCGGTGGACGGGCGGCCGCGCCGCTCGCTCAAAGGGTTCGAGCGGGTGCATCTGGCGGCGGGCGAGGAAAAGCTGGTGCAGTTCACCCTTTCACCCCGCGACCTCGCCTTCGCGGACGAGGATGGCGTGATGCGCATTCGACCCGCCCGCTATGATCTGTGGGTCGGCGGCGGGCAGCCGGGATCGCAGCAGGCGGGCGCGGCAGCGGCGTTCGACGTAAACGGAACGCTGGAGCTTCCACGCTAGCCGCCAGAGGCTTGCAAATCGGCAAAGCTGCGGCGCGGTGATCCGCTGCCGCAGCCTGTCCCCCGCGGCGGTCGGCAGCTTTCGAAACCGCGCCGCAGTGAGCGGCCGAGCCGTCAAGGAAGGCGGCGCGGGCGGGCAGGGTTGGCCTTATTCGCCGATCAGGTGGGCGGCGATGGTGCGGCGGTGCGGCGCGGCGCGGTGTTCGGCGAGGAACAGGCCCTGCCAGGTGCCGAGCAGCAGCCGCCCCTCCGCCACCGGGATCGACAGGGTGGCGCCGGTGAGCATCGTGCGGATGTGGGCCGGCATGTCGTCGGGCCCCTCATCGTCGTGCTCGTAGGCGGCGCCTTCCGGTGCGGCGGTGGAGAGCCAGCGCTCGATGTCGCGGCGCACGGCCGGAGCGGCGTTCTCCATGATCAGGAGGCCCGCGCTCGTGTGGCGGCACAGGAGCGAGAGCAGGCCGGTGGCGATGCCGCTGCCCTCGACCCATCGGGCGACCTCGCGGGTGATTTCGTGCAGGCCCTTGCCGCGGGTGTTGACGGTGAAGAGGGTCTGCGCCTGCTGCATGGCGCGCCCTATATAGGCTGGCAATGGCTGTGCAGCAGGATTTGTTCGCGCCCGACGCTCTGCCCGCCGCTGCGGGGCCGGCCGGCCTGTGGCTGGCGGAGGAGGCGGTCTCGCCCGCGGAAGAAGCGGTGCTGGCCGGGCGGATCGATGCCGCGCCGCTGGAGCCGTTCCGCTTCGGCCAATGGCGGGGCAAGCGTCTGACGACGAGCTACGGTTCGGCCTATGATTTCGAGCGCGGGCAAGTGGCGGAGGCGCCGCCGCTGCCCGGCTGGCTGCTGGACCTGCGCGAGCGGCTGGCGGCGCTGGCGGGGATGGAGGCCAGGGCGTTCGGGCAGGCGCTGCTGATCCGCTACGATCCGGGCGCGGGCATCGGCTGGCACCGCGACCGGCCGCAATATGGCGAGGTGCTGGGCCTGTCGCTGAGCGCGCCGGCGAGCCTGCGTCTGCGGCGGCGGGTGGACCGCGGCTTCGAGCGGCAGGCGGTCACGCTGGCGCCGCGCTCGCTCTATCGCCTGAGCGGAGAGGTGCGGTGGGAGTGGGAGCACTCGATCGTGCCGATGGAGCAGGTGCGGCATTCGATCACCTTTCGCACCCTGCGCTGAGGGGGTGCTGTTCGGGCCTATCAGAGCGACGCGCCCGTCACTCCGCTGACCATGCCGGTCTATCAGAGCGACGCGCCCGTCACTCCGCTGACCATGCCGGGCGCCCAGTACAGGCTCATGAACACGAAGGTGGCGAGGACGACGGAGGCGCTGGCCGCCAGCAGAACCGCCGCCGCGCCGAGCCGTTCGGCCGCGCTCTCGCCAGGGCGGCGGGCGCGGATGAACAGCTCCGCGATGGCGAGGTTGGGCAGGTAGAAGGTAAAGGCCATGAACCGGTCGAACCAGCCGTCGAAGCCGGCCGTCATGCCGGTGTCTGCCGTCATGATCCAGAAGCCGTATTCCATCCTGTACAGCCACGAGGCAACGGTGAGCGCGAACAGGCGGATGGCCCAGGCGCGGTGGCGCTCCACCCGGCCGGCGCGGGCGTGGGCGAAGGTCAGCACCGCGCAGGCGACCATGAACGCGCCATAGAGCCCGAAGCCCAGGTCCATCACCGCGCCGCCGATCGTCCCCTTGCCGAGGATGAAGGCGAGCCCGCCGAGCCCCGCCGCCCCCGCCGAGAGGACATAGAGCCGCCCCAGCCAGCGGTGCAGCGCAGGGTAGGCGCGGCGAAGACGGCCGATCAGCTGGACCGGGCCCAGCAGCAGCAGGACGCCCCCGGTGGCGAAATGCGCGCCGATCGCGATCGTGGCGAGCGGCATGGCCGCGTCGTGCAGCCCCGCCAGCGAATCGTTCCAGCGCTCGGCCGTGCCCGCCAGTGCCGTGCCGCCGAAGAACAGCAGGATATAGGTGCCGAACAGGAACCCGCTGACCCAGCTCGTCGCGACCAGCAACCGCGCGCTCCACAGCAGTGCGCGCAGCGGGCAGTCCGGGCGTGCTGGACTCGAAACGCCGGCAATCGTCGCCATGATCGACCCCCCGGCCTCGGCGGTCCGCTTACCACCACGCGCGGGGCGGCGCTATCGCCCGCGTACGGGCAGGGTCGCGGTGCTCAGGCGATCACGCCGAACAGGTCGTGCGCGTCCGCATCCTCCACCAGCACGTCGACGATGGCGCCGGGGGCGAGCGTGGCGGGCACGTCGCGCAGCAGGACCTGGCCGTCGATCTCCGGCGCGTCGGCCTGGCTGCGGCCGGTGGCGCCGATGCTGCCGTCCCAATCCGGATCGTCGGGATCGGGGTCGCCGACCTCGTCGATGATGACGGGCAGGGTGCGGCCGACCTTCGCGGCGAGCTTTTCGGCGCTGATCCGCTCCGTCAGTTCCATCAACCGGGCGTAGCGTTCTTCCTTCACCGCCTCGGGCACCGCACCCGGCAGTGTGTTGGCGGCGGCGCCTTCGACCGGCTCGAAGCGGAAGGCGCCGACGCGGTCCAGCCGCGCTTCCTCCAGCCAGCGCAGCAGGTAGGCGAAGTCTTCCTCCGTCTCACCGGGAAAGCCGACGACGAAGCTGGAGCGGATGGCGATCTCGGGGCAGATGTCGCGCCATGCCTTGAGGCGTTCGAGCACCTTGGCCTCATTGGCGGGGCGGCGCATGGCGCGCAGCACATTTGGGCTGGCGTGCTGGAACGGGATGTCGAGATAGGGCGTCAGCAGGCCCTCGGCCATCAGTGGGATGACCTGGTCCACGTGCGGGTAGGGGTAGACGTAGTGCAGCCGCACCCACGGCGCGCGTCCCTCCAGCGTGCGGAGTTGACCGAGCTCGCGGGCGAGGTCGGTCATGTGCGCGCGCACTTCACGGCCGTGCCACATGCGCGGCTCGTGGCGGGTGTCGACCCCGTAGGCGCTGGTGTCCTGGCTGATGACCAGCAACTCTTTGGTGCCGGCGGCAACCAGCTTTTCCGCCTCGCGCAGCACCGCGTCGATCCGCCGGCTGGCGAGCTTTCCGCGCAGCTGCGGGATGATGCAGAAGGCGCAGGAATGATTGCAGCCTTCTGAGATCTTCAGGTAGCTGTAGTGCCGCGGGGTCAGCTTGACGCCGCCTTCCTCGTCAAAGGCGTGCGGGACGAGGTCGACAAAGGGGCCTTGCATCGGGGGTGCAGCGACGTGCACCGCCTCCACAACCTGCTCGTATTGGTGCGCGCCGGTGACCGCGAGCACCTGCGGGAAGTGGGCGCGGATCGCCTCCGCCTCCTCGCCCATGCAGCCGGTGACGATGACCCGGCCGTTCTCGGCAATGGCCTCGCCGATCGCCTCAAGGCTTTCCTCCTTGGCCGAATCGAGGAAGCCGCAGGTGTTGACCACCACCACGTCGGCGCCGGCATAATCGGGGCTCATGGCATAGCCGTCGGCCCGCAGGCGGGTGAGGATGCGCTCCGAATCGACCAGCGCCTTGGGGCAGCCGAGGCTGACGAGACCCACGCGCTTGGGCGCGCCGATGAGGGCGTCGGGGGAGAATGGCGCTGTCATGATCGCGGGCCCCTTACACGAAACCAGCGCCTCGCGCCAGAGCGGTCTCGCGCGGCGGCATCGGATCGCCGCCCGGTCGCGCTGCTGCGTCGCGCCCCGAAGGCGGCAGACGGTTTCCCGGCTCGCGAAAGCGCTCTAGGGCGGGGCGCATGGGCCCTGTGAACTGGATCGCCGTTGCTGCCGCCTGGGGCGTTGCCGCGCTGCTGGGCGTCGCCTTCTATGGGCGCCGCGCGCTGCCGGCGAAGGAGCCGCTGCGCCATGCCGTCGCCGCGCTGTTGCTGGCGCTGGTCGCGGCGATGATGGGGCATATGTTCGCGCGGGTCGGGCCGGCGACGCTGGCGGACAAGCCGTGGCTCTATGCGATGATGTCGGGCGGGCTGGCGCTGGCCTTTGCCGGGCCGGTGCTATTCATCGCCTATGCGCGGCGGGACTATCCGCTGCGCGCGGCATGGGCGGATTACGGCTTCTGGGTGCTGGCCTATCTGGCGATGGGCGCAATGTTCTGGCTGCTGGGCTGAAGCGGCCTCGGCGCCAGGAGCAAGGCGCGCGATCAGCCGAACCGATCACCTGCCGCGAGCGCCGGCAGCCGGACGGCGGCGGCGAGCGAAGCCATCCGCTTCGGTCGGATCGAGTCTCGCCCTAACGCCGCGTGGAGTAGCCGGCGCCTTCGGGCTCCTCGGCGTCTTCCGGGGTGGGCAGGATCTCCACCACGATATCGCCTTCGCGCAGCGCGCCGGCCTCCTCCTCCCAGAACCCGCACGAGCCGCCATCGCGATAGATGCGCAGGCCCCGCCCGCCCGTCGCCAACTGGCTGAGCGGACGGCCGATCTCCTCCGGCAGCACCTTGCGCTCCACCAGCTGCACCCGCCCGCTGACCGAGGCGAGATCGGCGAGGTAGTCGGCGATATGCGCCCCCTGCGCGCTGCCCGCCAGCAGCAGGCCGGTGAAGCGCACCGGGTTGATGACGTTGTCCGCCCCCGCCTGCCGCGCCAGCAGCTCGTTGTCCGCCGCGCGCACCACCACGCTGATCGGCACTTGCGGCGCGAGATGGCGCACGGTCAGCACGATCAGGATCGAGGCGTCGTCGCGCCCGGCGGAGACCAGCACGGTCTTTGCCCGGTCGATGCGCACGGCCATCAGGTTCTCGTCGCGCGCAGCGTCGGCCTGGATGACGTTGCAGCCCAGCTCCTCGGCCTGGGCGAGCCGCGCCTCCTGCGGGTCCATCACCACGATGCAGCGCGGGTCGGTGCCCCGGGCGATCAGTTCGCTCACCGCTTCCGAGCCGGAGATGCCGAAGCCGAGCACCACGAAATGATCGGAGAGCTGTTCCTGGATGCGGGCCATGCGCCATTTCTCCCAGCTGCGCTTGATAACGAAATTGTAGGCCGCGCCCACGAAGATGAAGATTACGATGAAGCGGATCGGGGTGACGATCACCGCTTCCACCAGCCGGGCGCGCGGGCTGATCGGCGCGATGTCGCCGAAGCCGGTGGTGGTGATCGAGATCATCGTGAAATAGACGACGTCGAGGAAGCTGACATCGCCGTCGAAATTGTCGACCAGCCCCTCGCGGTCCCACCAGTGGATCAGCGCCACGACGAACACCAGCGTAAGAGCGGCGCTGAGGCGCAGGCCGAGATCGGCCCAGACCGGCACCCTCAGCGCCCGCCGAAGCGGAGAGGCAGCCGCCGCCTTGCGCGCGCGGGCCCGCTGCCGGCGCGACGCGCTCATCCCTCAACCACCGCCGCCAGCGCGATGGAGGGCGCCGGGCGGGGCGGCGATCATTCGTCGTAGGCCTGTGCCAGCTGGCCGAGCGAGCCGTGGTGGGTGAGGTCGAGATGAAGAGGGGTGACGGAGACGTAGCCGTCCGACACGGCTTCCAGATCGGTCCCGTGGTCGAGCGTGTGCTCGATATCCTCCAGCCCGAACCAGTAATAGGGCCGCCCGCGCGGATCGGTGCCCTCCACCAGGCTGCCGCGCGCATAATCGTGGAAGCCCTGCCGCACCACGCGCACGCCCTTCACCGCATCGGCGGCGACGGCGGGGAAGTTGACGTTGATGACCGTGCGCCGCGCCTGCTGCAAATCGATCAGCGGGCGGAGCACCCGGGCCGCCCAGCCCTCCGCCGCGGCGAAACCGTGCCCGCCTGTCCGCAGCGCCTGGCTGAGCGCAATGGCCGGAATGCCCGCCAGCGCCGCCTCCATCGCCGCGGAAATGGTGCCCGAATAGGTGACGTCGTCGCCCAGGTTCTCGCCGTGGTTGATGCCGGAGATGACGAGGTCCGGCCGCTTGTCGCTGAACAGCTTGCGCAAAGCGAGGTTGACCGCGTCGGTCGGGGTGCCGGCGACGGCGAAGCGGCGCTCCGCGAATTGCTGCAGCCGCACGGGCAGGTGCAGGGTGAGCGAATGGCCGGTGCCCGACTGCTCGATGGCGGGGGCGCAGACCCATACGTCGTCGGACAGCTGCGCGGCGATCCGCTCCAGCAGTTCGAGGCCCGGGGCATGGACGCCATCGTCATTGGTGAGGAGAATGCGCATCAGCCGGTTCCCAGTCGCGCCGCGGGCTCCAGCACCGTGACCCCGCCCATATAGGGCGCCAGCGCGGACGGAACCGTGACGCTGCCGTCCTCCTGCTGATAATTTTCCAGCACCGCCACCAATGTGCGCCCCACCGCCAGGCCCGAGCCGTTGAGGGTGTGGACGAAACGCGTGCCCTTCTCGCCTTGCGGGCGATGGCGCGCGTTCATCCGCCGCGCCTGGTAATCGCCGCACCAGCTGATCGAGCTGATCTCGCGATAGGCGTTCTGGCCGGGGAGCCATACCTCCAGGTCGAAGGTCTTCTTCGCGGTGGCGCCCATGTCGCCGGTGCACAGCAGCATGCGGCGAGAGGGGAGGCCAAGCGCCTCCAGCACGCGGCAAGCGCTTTCCACCATGTGCTCGTGCTCGGCCTGCCAGTCGTCCGAGCGGCAGATGGAGACCAGCTCCACCTTCTCGAACTGGTGCTGGCGGATGAAGCCGCGCGTATCGCGCCCGGCCGCGCCCGCCTCCGAGCGGAAGCAGGGGGTGAGGGCGGTGAGGCGGATCGGCTGGGCGAGGTCGCCAAGGATCTGCTCGCGCACGGAGTTGGTGAGCGAGACCTCGGCGGTGGGGATGAGCCAGCGGCCGTCGGTGGTGCGGAACAGATCCTCCGCGAATTTCGGCAGCTGCCCCGTGCCGAACACCGCCTCGTCGCGCACCAGCAGCGGGGGCGCGCATTCGGTGTAGCCGCGCTGCTGCGTCTGGAAGTCGAGCATGAACTGGCCGAGCGCGCGGTGCAGCCGCGCCATGGGCCCGCGCAGGAAGGTGAAGCGGGCGCCCGACATCGCCGCGCCGGTCTCGAAATCGAGGCCGAGCGGCGGGCCGAGATCGGCGTGCTCCCTGGGGGCGAAGGCGAAAGCCGGCGGCTCGCCCCAGCGGGCGACCTCGACGTTGTCGCTCTCGTCGGCGCCCTCGGGCACGTCGGGTGCGGGAAGGTTGGGAAGGGCGGCGAGCAGCGCGTCGAGCTCGGCGGCGGCGGCGCGTTCCTCCTCCTCCAGCGCGGGCAGCGTCTCCTTGATCTGCGCCACTTCGGCTTTCAGCGCCTCGGCCGTGGCACTGTCGCCCTGGCCCATGGCCTTGCCGATCGCCTTGCTCGCCTCGTTGCGGCGGCCTTGCGCCTCCTGCGCCCGCGTCGCGACGGCGCGGCGGCGTTCGTCCAGTTCGAGGATGCGGGCCGAAGCGGGCTCGGCCCCGCGGCGGGCGAGGGCGGCGTCGAAGGCCTCGGGGTCCTCGCGGATCGGTCGCAGGTCGTGCATCGGCGGCGCTATGCATGGACGGCGGCTGGCTTGTCCAGTCGGCATCAGGGAAGGCGCGCCTCCTCCCCCGGTATTGCGGTTTTGAAACGAAATCGCCATGCGGCGCGTTAAGCCGCGCGCATCCGATAAGGCCATCAGGCGAGAGAACCTTGACCGAAGACCGATCTCGCCCGCCGCGCCGCACCCGCTTCATCGACATCATGAACACCGGCATGACCCGCGCCCGCGAGGCCGGCCTGATGCACGCGCCCGTGCTGGAGAAATCCGCCCTGATGGAGCAGGCGCGCGAAAAGGCCGGGCTCGACGATTTCGGCGACCCGTGGTTCGAACGGCCGCTCGACGTGCTGCTGGAGGCGGTGCGCGGGCAGGCCCGGCTCAATGCGTCGGGCGAATGGTCGGCGATGAAGCAGTTCGAGAAGGTGCTGATCGACCGGCTGTGGGCGGAACAATGGTTCAAGGACTATCCCGAGATCCTCGCCCGGCCGCTGCTGCGCCCGGTGATCGTCGTCGGGCCGATGCGATCGGGCACCACGCGGATCCACCGGCTGCTCTCGGCCGACCACCGCTTCAGCCATTTGCGCAGCTTCGAAACCATCAGCCCGGTGCCGCGCCCCGGCTTCGAGTTCGGCGCGCGCGATTTCCGGGTGACGCTGGCGGCGCGCATCCTGAAGGTGGCGCGGCTCGCCAATCCGCGCACGTTGACTATCCACCCGACCGGCCCGCTGGAGCCCGAGGAGGAGCTGGGCCTGCTCGTCAGCAGCTTCTGGGGCATGAAGCACGAGGCGCAATGGTGGGTGCCCGATTACGGCCGCTGGTGCGAGGGCGAGGACGCGACCCCGGCCTATCAGCAACTGGCGCGGCTGCTGCGCCTCGTCGGCTGGTCGCAGCAGGCCTCTTCGCTGCGGCCCTGGGTGCTCAAGACGCCGCAGCACATGCTGGACCTGCCGGCGCTGCTCAATGTGTTCCCGGATGCGCGGCTGATCTTCACCCATCGCGACCCGCTGGCGGTGGTCGGCAGCGCCGCCTCGCTCGCCTGGAACCAGACAATCATCTATTCCGACCATGCCGATGCAGGTGCGGTCGGAACCGAGTGGCTGCGCAAGACCCGCCTGCAGGTGGAGCGGATGCGCGCCGCCCGCGCCGACATTCCGGCGGACCGGCAGATCGACATTCACTACGAGGAGATGGAGCGGGACTGGCCGGGCGCTATGGCGCGGCTCTATCGCTTCCTGGGGCTCGACCTCGCCCCCGCTTTGCCGGCGATGGCCGCCTATCAGCGCCGCGCCGCCGGGCTGAAGCGACAGCCGCACCAGTACAGCCTCGAACAGTTCGGCCTCACGCCCGAGCGCGTGCTGGACGAGTTGGGCGATTACGTCCAGCGCTACGGCATCGCCATGGAAGGCAGATCCGCCGCAGCGCTTTGAGGGGGGCGGCGGGGTGTCCCGGGCGACACGGGGGGCGCGCCGCCGGGGATGGAGCACGCCTGTTACCGCTTCGGGAGGGGAAGGACGACGTAGCAGGGGCACGCTGACCGTGGCGTAGCGGTCGCGCGGCTCGGATCGCCGATCCGGTCGTCGCCCGTCGGGACGGCATTGACCGCCCTCGCAGGGGCCCGCCCGCTGCGGTGCGGTTTAGCGCTCGGCCCCGACCGGCGCGGTCCCGCGACCGCACAGGGAATTGATCGCACGCGCAGGGGGGGGGGTGCGCTGCTGGGCACGGTCCAGCGGCCGGCCCGGGCGGAACGGACCCCACGCTCGCCCGAGCGATGGCGCTCGCCCGGGCGCACCCTGCATCGCCGTCCAGCGGCCGGCGCGGCGAAGGCGAGCGCGCCAACTGGGCGAGGGTGGGCTATTGGCGCGGACGCGCCTGCCGCGCGGGTGCCTAGCGGTTGGTGCGGCCGAGCCGGTCTTCGCTGACCCGGCCGAGCGCGTCGGGGTCGTTCTCCACATCGCCCTCGACGGTGTTGTCCCCTTCGGCGTCGTCGAGGTCGCCACCCATCGCATAGGCACCCTTGGACTGGCCGATGCCGGGATTGGAGCCCAGATCCTCATCCTGCTTGGGGTTGGAAGGCATTTTCTGGTCGCGGTCGGGCATGGTTCGTTTCCTGCACAGCTGATGCGCCTTCGACGGAGAGCCGCCCGGCATGTTCCGGCCGCCGGCTCGGCTCCGAGGCGCAAGGCCGCGCTCGTGCGACAAGCATCGCGACAGCTTGCGTAGAGAGCTGCTGCTTGGGCTAATGCAAACCGTTCGCCTTCGCCGCAGGGTTCGGCCGTGCCGGGGCGTTGTGCGCGGGTGATAGCCTTGTGGCGGGTTTGCGGGCGCGCAGGCCTGGAGACACCCAGCGGCCCGCGGTGGCGATTCGCCCCGTTTGCCCACCTCCGCAGTGGAAGGACCTGTCCTCCCGATCAACGCGGAAGCCGCGATCAACAGCGCTGCACGCCTCGCGAGACCAAGCAAAAGCGCAAGCACGCAAAGCCCGCCAGCACAGGGCCGCCAGCCTGTCTTCCGCTGCCGCGCGTGGCCGCAACAGGGGGCCGGCCCGCTTGGGGAGTGGTGGGCGCGGCAGGGATTGAACCTGCGACCCCACCCGTGTGAAGGGTGTGCTCTACCACTGAGCTACGCGCCCGCGCCGTCCACTGCCCGCGGGAGCGGGCTGCATGGGTCGGCAGCAGGGGCGCGCCTTTGCCACCCTTCGGCGCCGCAGGCAAGGCCCCGCGACGCATGCGATGCGCTCAGCCGAGCAGCAGCCGTGCCAGCATCGTACGCAGCGTGCCCATCACTCCGTCGCTCTCCTCCAGCGTGGGTGCCAGCGCCGCTCCGGTCGCCGGACATTCAAGGCACCGCGCCTGCGCCCCGCGCACCTGCAGCAGGCCCTGCAGATCGGCCATTGCCTGTGCCGCCTGCTCGCGCTGGTTGCGCCCGAACAGCGCGAACATGTCGCCGCCGCCATGGCGAGCTTGCTGGTCGCCCGCCATCGCCATCAGCAGCGGTGTGAACGATGCCTCGCCTTCGCCCAGGAACACCGGCTGCCAGCCACCCTCCTCCAGCTTCGCCTGCGTGGCCGCCCAGCCGAGCGCCGCGTCGAGGCCGCCGAACTGGTCGACGAGGCCCACTTGCCGGGCGCTGCCACCGTCCCACACGCGGCCCTGCGCCAGAGCGTCGGCGCGTTCGCGGGTGATCCCGCGCGATTCGGCGACGAGGCCGATGAACCGCTGGTAGCCGGAGGTGATCGTCGCCTGCAGCATCGCGTCGGTCTCCTCGGTGAAGCCGGCGAGGAGGTCCGGCTGGCCCGACAGCGGCGTGGTGCGCACCCCGTCGCTGGTCACGCCCCAGCCTTCCAGCGTGTCCTCGAACGTGGGGATGACGCCGAAAATGCCGATGGACCCGGTCGCAGTGGAGGGCTCCGCGAAGATCCGGTCGCCCGTGGTTGCGATCCAGTAGCCGCCGCTGGCCGCCACATTGGCCATGGAGACCGCCACCGGCGTTCCCTTCGCCTTGTGCCGCAGCACCGCCCGGCGGATCGCCTCCGAACCGGTGACCGTGCCGCCCGGCGAGTCGATGCGGATCACCAGCGCCGCGAGGTCGTCGTTCAGCGCATCGTCGAGCAATCGCACGATCCGCTCGGCGCCCGCCTGGCCCGGCCCAGCCTCGCCGTCACTGATCTCGCCCGCCACGGTGATGACGCCGATCGGCCGAACACCACCGCCGAACCCGCCAGCGCCCGGCGCGGATTCCTTCACGTCCGCCACATAGGGATCGAGCATGGTGTGGGTGAAGGCGCCCGGCGCCTCGTCCCACTCGTCCCTGCCGGTGATCTCAGCCAGCCGCTCGCCCCATTCCACGCGCGTGCCCGCCCGGTCGGCGAGGCCCGCGGCCAGCGCCGCGCGGGCAAGATCGCCATCATGCGCCGCCATCCAGGCCGGGATGTCCTGCGTCGCGCGGACGAGATCCGCCTTGGGCCGAGCGCGCTTCACGTCCTCCTGCCACTCGCTCCACAGCGCACCGTAGAGGGCCTGGGCGTTTTCACGCGCCTCGGGCGACATCTGGTTGAGGATATAGGGCTCGACGGCGCTCTTGTAGGTGCCCACGCGATAGACGCGCGCATTGATCCGCAGCCGCTCGAGCAGGTCGGCATAGTACAGCCGCTCGCCGCCGGGCCCGGCGATCACCGCGCCGCCCATCGGGTCGACCCACACCTCGCTGGAATGAGCGGCCAGCATCAGCGAATCGTCGGTATAGGCGACAGCATAGGCCAGCACCGGCTTGTCCGCCGCGCGCACCCGTTCCAGCGCCGCGCCGATCTCGCGCAGATGGACCTGACCGCCGCCGAGAAAGGTCGTGAGGTCGAGCGCGACCGTCTTGATCCGGTCGTCCTCGGCCGCGGCGTCGATCGCCTGCACCAGGTCGCGCGCCGCATATTCGCGAGTCGGCGCGGCCGAGGAAAGGAGCAGTGCCCACGGGTCGATGGGTGCGACCTCCTCCACCACGGTGCCGTCCAGTTCCAGCAGCAGCGCACCGTCGCGCACCGCGTCGACGCTCGGCCGGGCGCTCAGCACCGCGAACAGCAGGGCGAAGAACAGCAGCAGGAACAGCAGCGCCAGCCCGTCCTTGATCCCGACCAGCAGCCGCCAGACCTTGCCTGCAAAACTCATCGAATCATCCCGTCCATGCCTCGGCGCGCCCGCTCTCTCCTAGGCGCTGCGGCGCCGATCCGCCACTCCTGCCCTTGCGGCCCTGCTTGCGGCCCTGCTTGCGGCCCTGCTTGCGGCGCTGCTTGCGGGGCGAGCGGCGTGCCATTATGGCCCGGCCGGATGATGCCGAGCGCCCCGTCCGTCTCCGGCCGCTACCCGGCGGGCGCGCTGGCCTTCCCCCATCGCGGGCTCCTCGGCATCGCGCAGCTGGAAACGCACCAAATCCTCTACCTGCTCGACGAGGCCGAGCAATGGGTGGAGCTGAACCGCCGCCCGACCAAGCACTCCGAGGCGCTGGCGGGCCTGACGATCATCAACGCCTTCTTCGAGAATTCCACCCGCACGCTGCTCAGCTTCGAGATCGCCGGCAAGCGCCTCGGCGCGGACGTGGTCAACATGCACGCCGCGCAATCGAGCGTGAAGAAGGGCGAAACGCTGATCGACACGGCGGTCACGCTCAACGCCATGCGCGCCGACGCCATCGTCATCCGCCACGGCTCCTCGGGCGCGGTGCGGCTGATCGCGGACAAGGTCGCCTGCCCGGTGATCAATGCCGGCGACGGGCAGCACGAGCATCCCACGCAGGCGCTGCTCGACGCGCTGGCCCTGCGCCACGCGCTGCGCGCACGGGGGCACTCCAGTTCGGACGGCATGCTCAACGGTCTGGCGGTGACGATCTGCGGCGACATCCGCCACAGCCGCGTCGCCCGTTCCAACATCCTGTGCCTGCAGGCGCTGGGCGCGATCGTGCGGGTGTGCGCGCCCCCCTCGCTGATGCCCGCGGGGATCGCCGAGATGGGCGCGGCGCCGTTCCACGATTTCGATGCGGCCCTCAAGGGTGCCGAAGTGGTGATGATGCTGCGCCTGCAGAGCGAGCGGATGGAAGGCGAGTTCGTGCCCTCCGAGCGCGAGTTCCGCCGCCTCTACGGCCTCACGCCCGAGCGGCTGGAGCGCGCCGCGCCCGACGCCATCGTCATGCATCCGGGCCCGATGAACCGCGGCGTGGAGATCGACAGCACCGTGGCCGACCTCACCGGCAAGGACGGGGGCCCCCGCTCCATCATCACCGACCAGGTGGAGATGGGCGTCGCCATCCGCATGGCCTGCCTCGACGTGCTGACGCGCCGCGCCCGCGGCATACCGGGCTGGGGCGAGGGCGAGGCGGGCGGTACGAGGCGCTGGGTATGAAGCAACGCCGCTCGCTGACCATCACCGGCGGCAAGGTGCTCACCCGCAGCGGCCTGCGCGCGGGCGGGCTGCGCTGCGTGGAAGGCACCATCGCGGAAATGGGCGAGGTCCAGCCGCATGAGGGCGACGAGGTGGTCGACGCCGGCGGCCTGCTGGTGGCCCCGGGGCTGGTCGATTACGGGGTCTTCGCCATCGACAAGCCGGCATTCCACTTCGGCGGCATCACCCGCGCCGCGCTGATGCCGGACCAGCCGCCGCCGCTCGACCACCCGGCACGGGTGCGATTCGCGGCACAGAGCGGCAAGCCCGATTTCTGGGTCCACCCGCTCGCCGCCGCGACCCTGGAGCTGCGTGGCGAGCGGCTGGCCGAGCTGGCGCTGATGCGCGATGCCGGCGCGCGCGGCGTCGCCACCGGGCGGCGCTGGATCGCGGATAGCGGCGTGATGCTGCGCCTGCTCCACTATGCGGCGATGCTCGGCCTGGTGGTGGTCGCGCATTGCGAGGATGCCGGCCTCACCGGCAATGCCGCCGCCACGGCGAGCGAGATGGCCACCCGCCTCGGCCTGCCGAGCGCACCGGCGGAGGCGGAGGCGCTGGCGGTGGCGCGCGACATCGCCCTGGCGGAGATCGCCGGCGCGCGGCTCCACCTACGGCAGGTCACCACGCGCGCGGCGCTTGACCTCGTCCGCGCGGCCAAGGGCCGGGGCGTGGCGGTGACGGCGGGCATCACCCCGGCGCACTTCATGCTGTCGGACCTCGCGCTCAAGGACTTCCGCACCTTCGCCAAGCTGTCGCCGCCCTTGCGCGAGGAGCGCGATCGGCAGGCGGTGATCGAAGCGCTCGGCGATGGCACGATCGACGTGGTCGCCAGCGGCCACGATCCGCGGGGGCCGGAGGACAAGCGCCTGCCCTTCGCCGACGCCGCGCCGGGGATGGCCGGGGCCGAGACGCTGCTCGCCATGGTGCTGACCCTGGTGCGCGACGGAATCATCGGCATGGAGCGCGCCTTTGACCTCGTCGCCCGCAACCCGGCGCGACTGCTGGGCGTTGAAGCGGGCGAGCTGCGCGCCGGGGCAGAGGCCGATATCGCGCTGATCGACCCGGCCCGGCCGTGGGTCGTCGACTCGGCGCGGATGGCCGCCTCGGCCGGGAACACGCCGTTCGATCGCCAGCCGGTGGAAGGCCGGGTCACCGCCTTGTGGAAGGGCGGGGTGCGCGTGGAAAGCTGATCCGGGGCGAAAGCGGGTTGCTACTGCAACCAAGTCGCATTAACAGGTGGCTCCAAGGAGAGTCGCCGCTTCATGTTCGTGTGCATCTGCAACGCCATCCGAGAGACCGATCTGCGCCGCGCCGCCTTGTGCACGCAGGCCGATGTGGAGGGGGTCTACGCCCGCATGGGCAAGCGCCCGCAATGCCGCCAATGCCTCGACGATGCCGAGGCGATCGTGGTGGAAGAGCGCGAGATGGCCTGCCACCCGCACCTGCAAGCGGCCTGACCCGCTCCTGATAAGCACTCGCAAACACTAGGATTTCTGCGGTTTTTTGCCTCTGAGCCCTTGCCAAGCGGGGTGCGCGCGGCCCATGGGCGCGTGTCATCGCCGGAGGAGCAGCATGAAGGGCGACCCCACCACCATCGAGTTCCTGAACAAGGCGCTCACCAACGAACTGACCGCGATCAACCAGTACTGGCTGCACTATCGCGTGCTGCATCATTGGGGCGTCCGCCGGCTCGCCGAATACGAACGGCACGAATCGATCGACGAGATGAAGCACGCCGACATCCTTGCGGAGCGCATCCTGTTCCTCGACGGCCTGCCCAATTTCCAGGCGCTCCACCGGCTGAAGGTCGGCGAAACCGTCGAGGAGATCCTGCGCGCCGATCTCGCGCTGGAGGAGGAGGCCGTGCCGCTGCTGCGCGAGGCCATCGCCCATTGCGAGAATGTGCGCGACTATGTCAGCCGGCAGGTGTTCGAGCGCATCCTCGAAAACGAGGAGGAGCATGTCGACTTCCTCGAAACGCAGTTCGACCTGATCGCCCGCATGGGGCTGGAGAACTACGTCCAGCTCAACTCGCTGCCCGCCGGCGAGAACGAGCAGGGCGCGGGCGCGTCGGGCTACTGAGCGCTCGATCCGCTGCTGCCGGGGCAACGACATCCCGTGCAAAGGAAAGGCGACGCGGATCGCGTCGCCTCAAGCGAACTGGCCGGGAGGCTGCCTCGCCCGGCAACCTCCTCCAGCAACAATCTCCGCTCGGGCCGGTTACGGGCGCGAGAGGATCTCCATGTCATCCTCGTCGACGACGAGGAACGCCTGCTGCTCGCGGATGATGTCGATCGTGTCCTGATCGAGCGGCTCACCCGGCACGTCGCCCAGGGATTCCTCGTTGCGGATCATGCCATTGGTGATTCGCAGGCGCTGCCCGGAGTTGATGTCCATCGGCTCTTCCCTGGGGCCGTCGATGATCAGCGCGAACATGCGCTGCCCGTCCTGCTCGACCCAGAAACCGCGATCGGTGGGGACCTCCGGAACGTCCACCTCGGCGGCGAAATCGTCGCGCCCGACATAGGTCCCGGGCGATTGCAGGATGCTCGCGACCGTCATGCCGCCAGCAGCGGCGGCGCCGGCACCGGCAAGGGCTCCAGCAGGCGTCGCCGCCTGGGTGGCGGTCGTCTCTTCGGCGACGGCGATCTGCTCCGCTTCGCTTTCATCGTCACCGCTGGCCAGCCACCAGATCAGCAGACCGATCAGAAGGAGAGCCAGAAGGAGCCACAGCCACGTGTGATTGCTTTTTCGCTCGACTGGGATCTCCGCCATTGATGTTATTCCCCTGCTGTGCGGGGCCAATGCGCCCGCGCGTGTCCCCAAGCGCGCGGGGCGAGGCGATGGTTCCGGGGATCGTCAGGCGAAGGGGTTCTTCGGGCTCCTGAGCATCAGCCGAACCGGCACCGCGCCGAAGCCCAGTTCGCGCCTTATGCCGTTGACGAGGTAGCGCTCATAGCTGGTCGGCAACTCGGTCAGCCGCGTGCCGAACACCACAAAGCGCGGCGGCCGGCTGCCCACCTGCGTGATGTAGCGCAGCTTGATCCGCTTGCCGCCGGGCGCGGGCGGCGGATTGGCCTCCAGCGCATCGTCGAACCAGCGGTTGAGGAGGCCCGTCGGCACGCGCCGGCTCCATTGCTCGCGCAGGTCGAAGGCGGCGGCCATCATCGTGTCGAGCCCCTTGCCCGTCATCGCGGAGACCGCCAGCAGCGGCACGCCGCGCAGCTGCGCCAACCCTTCCTCAAGCGCCGTGCGCACACCGTTGAACAGCGCGCTCGGCTCGGCGGCGACGTCCCACTTGTTGATCGCCACCATCAGCGCGCGCCCTTCCTCGATCACCATGCTGGCGATCTTCAGGTCCTGCACCTCCAGCCCTCTCGTCGCATCGAGCAGCAGCACCACCACCTCGGCGAAATCGACCGCCCGGCGGGCATCGGCGACCGACAGCCGCTCCAGCTTGTCGTCGACCTTGGCCTTCTTGCGCATGCCGGCCGTGTCGACCAGCCGGACGGCGCGTTCATCGCCGCTCTTCGGATCGCGCCACTGCCAGTCGATGGCGATGGAATCGCGGGTGATGCCCGCCTCCGGGCCGGTCACCTGCCGCTCCTCGCCCAGCAGCCGGTTGACGAGGGTGGACTTGCCCGCATTCGGCCGCCCGACGATTGCCAGCTGCAACGGGGCGGAGAGGCGATCCTCCTCGTTCTCCTCGCCAGACTCGTCCGGCGCGCTGTCCTCTCGCTCGCCGATCAGCGGCAGCAGCGCCTCGTAGAGGTCGGCGATCCCCTCGCCATGCTCGGCCGAAACCGGGATCGGCTCTCCCAGCCCCAGCGCATAGCTTTCCAGGATGCCGGACTGGCCGGCGTTCCCTTCCGCCTTGTTGGCGATCAGCACCACCGGCACCGATTGCTCGCGCAGCCAGCGGGCGATCTCCTCGTCCAGGGGCGTGAGCCCGGCGCGCGCGTCGATCACGAACAGCGCCGCGTCGGCGCCTTTCAGGGAGACCTCGGTCTGCGCGCGCATTCGCCCGGGAAGGCTGGCCGGATCGTCCTCCTCCCAACCCGCCGTATCAACCGCTTGGAACTCGAGCCCGAGCAGCCCGGCCTCGCCGAAGCGGCGGTCGCGGGTGACGCCGGGCTGGTCGTCCACCAGCGCCAGCCGCTTGCCGACGAGGCGATTGAACAGGGTCGACTTGCCGACATTGGGGCGGCCGACGATGACGACCTGGGGGAGCGGAGCGCGGGACATGGCTCGTCAGGTGGAACGCGCCGCCCGGCTTGGCAAGCCAAAGCGAAGGGGCAGACCCGCCGCCGTCGCGCTTACCAGCTGCCGGTGTTCTCCATGCTGGCCCAGGGCTCGGCCGGGGCGAGGGACTCTCCGCGCTGCAGGAGCTCGATGGAGATGCCGTCCGGCGTTTTGACGAAGGCCATGTGCCCGTCACGCGGAGGGCGGTTGATCGTGTGCCCGGCCGCCATCACCCGCTCGCAGGTCTCGTAGATGTCGTCCACCCGGAAGGCGAGATGGCCGAAATTGCGCCCGCCGGTGTAGGTCTCGGGCGCGGCGCCATCCTCCGGCGGCCAGTTGTAGGTCAGCTCCACCTCGGCAACGCCCTCCTCATCCGGCGCGGCGAGGAAGGCGAGGGTGAAGCGGCCTTTCTCGCTCTCCTTGCGCCGCACTTCGTTGAGGCCGAGCAGCTGGAAGAAGTCGATCGTGGCGTCAAGATCGGTGACGCGGATCATCGTGTGCAGGTAATTGATCATGGGCGAACGGCTCCGGCGAGGTTCAGCTGGCCCGCCGCCCTTCGGCCGCCCGGCCGCGCTTGTCCACCCCTGCGCGCAGCACGGATGGCTGCGGGAAGCGCAGCGGCGCCCCGCCCATGCCGGTCGATCCGGCCGGAACGGGGCGCCGCCCGCTGCGTCAGAAGCCCGCGGAGACGGAGAACACGACCTGCGCGTCGGCGATCGAGCCCCCGTCCTTCGTGCTGGAGAAGTTGGGCAGCAGGTAAGCCGAATCCTCGCGGCTGATGTCGGTATCGACATAGGCGACGCCCAGCGTCAGCGGCCCCAGCGCGTAATCGGCGCCCAGCATCCAGTCGAAATATTCGCCCGTCGGGGCAATGCTGGTGCCGTTGGGCCCGAGACCCGGATTGCCGTTCGAATAGCCGAGGTGCCCCTTCACGGTGACCGGCGTGGTCGGGATGCCGCTGTTCAGATCGGTCCAGATGTACAGATTGTCGTGGCCCTGGCCGTCGCTTTCCGGGTGAGCGGAGAAGTTGCCGAGCGCCTCCTGCTCGGGAGCATAGGCCACCCCGACCAACCCCTCTACCGGACCCAAAGTGCTGGACAGCTTGACATAGGGCTCGGCGAAGTCGGTGGTGTCGGCGCCGCCCGGGTACATGTACCAGGTCAGGCCGACATCAAGGCTCGCCGCGCCAAGCGGGACGACATAGCCGGCATACAGATCGAGCTCCATATTGGAGCCGCCGAAGGTTCCCCAGCCGGCGAGATTGGAGGCCCAGGTGCCCGCGTACAGGCCCGATTCGTGGCTGACGGCGAACCCGCCCTGCACGGCCATCTCCTCGTCCGTCTGCGAGACGCCGCGGAAACGGTAATCGGAGACCAGCGCGACGCTGCCACTAGCGGTCACCGCGCCGGGCGGCTCAATGGCATCCTGCGCCATGGCCGGCGCCGCCGCGAGGCAAGCACTTGTCAAAAGAGTGGCAGCCAGAAGGCTGCGAACGGACGTAAGCATGGGCAATCTCCCTGGGAAATAACGGGTGAATTGAAAGGCTGCCTCGTCCCTCCTGCACAGCACGGCCACCCTCATCCCGGAGCGGTATCTCGCAACTGCAACATTCGATTTGCAGAGTCGCGCCGCACGGCACAAGATCGTTTTTGCTGCGACCTCTCCGTTGGGGCGGCTCTGTTGTTTTTCTGTCACATTCAGCTTGGCGACAGGGTAAAATGGCAACGGCCGGCCCCGAGAGAGGCTGCCCAGCAAGGCCGGCGCGCTTGGCTCATCGGCTTGCCTATCCGGCCGATGCCGACTTGCGCGCCGGAGCGTTCATTCTACAGGCTGCCCACAGGTCCACACGCGCCCATGTTCCAATCGCTTCGCCAGATCTTCGCTCGCCCGGCCGCCGCGCCGGATGCTGCCGTGCCGCCGGGCCGGCGCGTCTATGCGGTGGGCGACGTCCATGGGCGGCTCGACCTGTTCGATGCGCTCCTCGCGGGAATCGAGGCGGACGATGCCGCGTCGGGCCCGGCCGAGGCCACGATCGTGCTCCTCGGCGACCTGGTCGATCGCGGGGCCGACAGTGCCGGCGTGGTCGCCCGCGCCCGCGAATTGCAGGCTCGCCGCGACACCCACATCCTCGCCGGCAATCACGAGGAGATGTTCCTGCGCAGCTTCGACGACCTCGACATGTTCCGCCACTTCCTGCGCCATGGCGGGCGCGAGACCGTGCTCAGCTACGGCGTCGATCCCCGACGTTTCGCCGACGCCACCCTGGCGGAAGCGCAGGACCTGATGCGCGACACCGTGCCGCGGGCGGATCTCGATTTCCTCCATGCGCTGGAAGACCATCTGGCGGTCGGCGACTACCTCTTCGTCCATGCCGGCATCGACCCGAAGGTGCCGCTGGCCGAACAGCGCCGCGAATCGCTGCGCTGGATCCGCGAGCCCTTCCTCTCGCACACCGACCCGCACGAGCATGTGGTCGTCCACGGGCACACGATCACGCAGGAGCCCGAGGACCGCGGCAACCGCATCGGCATCGATACGGGCGCCTACCGCACCGGCCGCCTGACGGCGCTGGTGCTGGAAGGGACCGCGCGCCGCTACATCGTCGCGGCAGAGGGCGAGGGCGGCGCCATCACCACCCGCGCCGCCTGACGGAAGGCGCGAGCCATCACCACCCGCGCGGCTTACCCGGCGCGCGCAACCTGCCGCCGCCCGCACTGGCGGACGGACGCGGGCGAGCCCATCGCCACCCGCGCGCGCTACGCCGCCCACCCGCCGGCGGGCGCGAGCAAGGTGCCAGGGGGCCTGTAAGCCGGGTTCTGTCCTCACCCGAAGGTGAGGGGCAGCCATTCATCTTGGCGACCGGTTGCCCGGTGCGCTCCAGCAACCAACCCGGGCCTCTCGGGGCGAAACTCCCCTGCCCGCCGCCTTTCGACGGAGCGGGCGCGAGACCCCTATTCGGTCTTGCTCCGGGTGGGGTTTGCCATGCGGGCCCCGTTGCCGGCGCCCCGGTGCGCACTTATCGCACCCTTTCACCCTTGCCTGTGAGCCTTTCGGCGCCATCGGCGGTCTGCTCTCTGTGGCACTGTCCCTGAGCCGAGAGCCGAAGCCCTCTGCCCGGCGGGCGTTACCCGCCACCCTTGTTTCGTGGAGCCCGGACTTTCCTCGACACCTCAGTGCCGCGGCTGCCCAGCCCCCTGGCGCCGGGACCATAGGCGGGAGAGCGCGAACAACCAAGCCCGCCGAGATGCCCAGGCTGCTGGGCCGCTGCGAAAGCCGGTGGCCCCCCGGAAGCCGGCGATTGCCGCTCCGTGCTGCCGCCTGCCTCCCCGGTTCTCAGGGCGAATCAGCCAAGCCGGCTTTCATCCGGCCCCGCGCCACCTCGCCGCGCCAGCGCCGCCGGGCCTTCCCGCCTACAGCGCCACCTTGGCGAACCATCGTTCCGCCCGGCCACGAACAGTGAGGAGGCGCCTTGCGCGCAGAGCCGCCGCGCCTTGCTCCGGCTCTCCTTGCCAGCCGCCCGCGCCTCGCCTGCGCAGGCTCCGCTTCATCAGAGCCCGCCCGCCGAAATCGACCGGGCCGCCCTCGAGCCTCAGCGGGCATGCCCCCGGTCGCGGTCCACCAGCAGCTGGAACAGGATCGCACGCACCTCGCCGTCGATCTCGCCGTCGATCCGCCGCGGCCGCCAGCGCCGCTGGAACGCTTCCACCGCCTTGCGCCCGTCGGTGATGTCGTAGCCATAGCGTTCGAGCGCGAGGTAGAACGCGCTGTCATTGTCGAACGGATCGCCCAGTTCCAGCTTCTGCGGAGTCGGCAGGCACAGGCGGTACTCGGCCAGCCGCTCCCACGGGAACAGCTCGCCCGGGTCGATCTTGCGCTGCGGGGCGACGTCGGAATGGCCGACCACGTTGGCGCGCGGAATGTCGTGCGTCTGCACGATCCGGTGAAGCAGCGGCACCAGCGCCTCGAACTGCGCCTCGGAAAAGTCGCGATAGCCGTGCCGGTGGCCCGGATGGTCGAGCTCGATGCCGATGCTGGCGGAATTCACGTCGCGGTGCCCGCGCCAGTAACTCAATCCGGCATGCCAGGCGCGCCTTTCCTCCGGCACCAGTCGCACCACCTCGCCCGCCTCGCTGATCAGGTAATGGGCGCTGACCTTGCTTTCCGGGTCGCACATCTTGGCGAGCGCCGCCTCGGCGCTCTCCATCTCGGTGTAGTGCAGCACCACCATCGTCACCGGCAGCGCCCGGTCGTCGCAATTGGGCGAGAGGACCTCGCGGTGGACCAGCTCGTCGCCCCCCTCCGGTCCGATGCCGTTCTCCGACCCGTCAGGCATCGGGCAGCACCGCTCCCATGATCAGCGCCTCGCTGGCCAGCGCATGCTGCACGTCGCCGCCGCGCTCCTCCGCCAGCTGGCGCACCAGCAGCGCGGGCGCGGTGCGCGCGGTGGCCTCGTCCAGCGGCACCTCGCCGGCAAGCGCGCGGCCGATCGCCGCGTCGAAGGCGATCCGCGGCCCCGCGGCGCGGACGGCGATCTCGGTCGCGCCCTCGAACCGTTCGGCCCCCACCGCCAGCGTGCCGCCCCGCACCAGCGCGTCGAGCCCGATCGCGGCGAGGTTGAGCAGCACCTTGATCGCGGACTTGCCGAGCGTCTCGGCCTCCACCGCCCATTCCAGCATCAGCTTGCTCTCAGGCCCGGCCAGCGCTGTGATCAGCGCGCGCGCCTCTTCCGTCGGCACTTCGTCGCTCACGCCGCCGGCGGCCCCGAAGGCGAGGCGGAAGAACTTGAGCCGCGCGGCGCTGGCCCGGGCGCTGTCCTCGATCAGGCTCATGCAATGGCGGCGCATCTCCTCGTCCTGCTCCGAGGCCAGCAATTCGAGCCCATTGCCGAGCGCGCTGACCGGGCTCAGCAGATCGTGGCACAGGCGCGAACAGAGCAGGGCGGCAAAATCGGTGGAGGAGGTCATCAAGGAACGTCGCAACTCTTCATGGGAGGGGGCAAAAGCGGGGCGACACGGCCGCGGCGAACGCATCCGCCCGCCGCCTCACTTGCGCCACCTGTTCTGGGCGAGGCCCCTCGCCTGCGCGAACGGCCTCTCGGAACTGCGAGTGCATCGCGCCGCCCTAACCGTCAACCACCCGATAGCAAAGCGGCGCAAAATGCCCGCCGGCATCGCGCCAGAAGCCGACCGTCTCCCCCGCCATGATGGCCCAGATTCGCCCGTCCCCGCTGGCCTCCGCCTGGTCGGTCGGGGAGGGCTCCGCCAGCCCGGTCGGATGGGAGTGGTAATAGCCGAGCAGGCGCCGCCCGCCTGCTCGCTCCGCCCGGTGTCCATCGATCAGCGCCTGCGGGTCAATCTCGAAGTGCCGGGCCCGATCGGGTGCGACATTCCGCGCCGGCTCGGCCGCCGCCAGCGAGGGCACGCCCTGCCGCTCCGGCCCGCCGAACAGCAGCCCGCAACATTCCTCGGGGTGCGCGCGGGCCGCATGAGCGAGCATCGCATCCAGCGCCGATCTTGTGACCGCCAGTTCCATGCGCCAGATGCCTAGCATGGCAGCCGAAGACCAGACGAGGGGCGAGAACAGGGGGAGGGGCGACAGCACCGGCGAGACGCTCACCGGCGCGATCGCCGGCGCGGGCCGGCTCGACAAGGCGCTGGCCGAAGCGAGCGGCCTCTCGCGCGAACGGATCAAGGCGCTGATCACGCAAGGCATGATCACCCTCGCCGGAGCGCCTGTCACCAGCGCCTCGGCCAAGGCACAGGCGGGGGAGGGCTTCACGATCCACCTGCCGCCCCCGTCCGATCCACAGGCTTCTCCACAGGATATCCCGCTCGCTGTCGTCTACGAGGACGAGCACCTGATCGTGGTCGACAAGCCTGCTGGCCTCGTCGTGCACCCTGCCGCCGGCAACCCGGACGGCACGCTGGTCAACGCACTGCTGCACCATTGCCGGGGGCACCTGTCGGGCATCGGCGGGGTCGCGCGGCCGGGCATCGTCCACCGGATCGACAAGGACACGTCGGGGCTTCTCGTGGTCGCCAAGAGCGATGCCGCGCATGAGGGGCTCGCCCGCCAGTTCGCCGACCACTCGATCGAGCGACTCTATCAGGCCATCGTCAACGGACACCCGCAGCCACCCGCCGGCACCATCGACGAGCGCATCGGAAGGTCGGATGCCAACCGCAAGAAAATGGCGGTGCTGCCCAAGGATTCCTCGCGTGGCAAACACGCAATCACCCGGTATGAAGTGACCCGTAAGCTGGCCGGTTGCGCTCTCGTTGAATGCCGGTTGCAAACCGGGCGCACGCACCAGGTCAGGGTTCACCTCGCATCAATCGGCCATGCTTTATTGGGGGATCCACTCTATGGGCGTTCCAATGCACAGGTCCGGCCGGTTCTTGCAGAACTCGGCTTTCGTCGACAGGCTCTTCATGCGGCGCTGCTCGGCTTCGATCATCCGCTGAGCGGCAAGCGTTTGTCGTTTTCGAGCACCATGCCGTCGGACATGCGGGAACTGATCGACCGGGCCGCATATTGCAATCGATGAAATGCCAACCCGCGCGCGGGAAACGCCGCTATAGAGAGGGTTGGGGCCGCAGTGGCCGGGTCCCGTTGGATGCCCGAACGGGGTCCGCGAAAATGCGGCCGACAGAAAGGTCTAGGGAAGTAACGTGAGCCAGAACAACAGGACATTGTCGGTGCCGGCGCTTGGCGGTGAGCAGAGCCTCAACCGCTATCTGGCCGAGATCAAGAAGTTTCCGGTGCTCAAGCCCGAGCAGGAATACATGCTCGCCAAGCGCTATCAGGAACATCAGGATCCGGAAGCCGCCGCGCAGCTGGTCACCAGCCACCTCCGTCTCGTGGCGAAGATCGCCATGGGCTATCGCGGCTACGGCCTGCCGGTGTCCGACCTCATCTCCGAGGGCAATGTGGGCCTGATGCAGGGCGTGAAGAAATTCGAGCCCGATCGCGGCTTCCGCCTGGCGACCTATGCCATGTGGTGGATCAAGGCCAGCATCCAGGAATTCATCCTGCGCAGCTGGTCCCTCGTGAAGATGGGCACCACCGCGGCGCAGAAGAAGCTGTTCTTCAACCTGCGCCGGATGAAGAAGAACCTCGAGGCGTTCGAGGACACCGACCTGCACCCGGACGACGTGACCAAGATCGCCACCGATCTGGGCGTGCCCGAGCAGGAGGTGGTCAACATGAACCGCCGCATGCTGATGGGCGGCGATGCCTCGCTCAACGTGTCCTTGCGCGCCGACGAGGAAGGCAGCGGGCAATGGCAGGATTGGCTGACCGACGACCGCCCGCTGCAGGACAGCGTGGTCGCCGATGCGGAGGAAGCCTCCGTACGCCATCAGATGCTGGTGCAGGCGATGGATGGCCTGAACGACCGCGAGAAGCACATCCTGACCGAGCGGCGCCTGACGGAGAACCCGCAGACGCTGGAGGAGCTTTCGCAGGTCTACGACGTCAGCCGCGAACGCATCCGCCAGATCGAGGTGCGCGCCTTCGAGAAGCTGCAAAAGGCGATGCAGCGCATCGCCGGCGAGCGGCTCCTGCCGGCCGGCTGATCGGCTCCACCGACGTGCAAGCTGCCGGCGGCAAGCGTTTTCGCCTGCCGCCGGAGCTGCACCGACCGGTTCGCGCCCACCTGATCGGCGGGACCTGTTTCGAACTGACCGCGTCGCCAGCGGCACCGCCGCCGCCCTGGCGCTCGCTACTGGGCCGCCGGTGACCGGCGCAAAGCTCCGTCGCGGCAGCTCACCCGTGGGGTTCACGCCGCCGGAGATCGTGCTCCCCCGGGGACGGCCCCCGCTGTGCGCGCGAACCTCGCTGATGCGGGGCACCGACCCGGGTGGCAGCTGCAACGGCTGACCGGACGAGCGTGGTCAGACGCGCCCTGCCGCTCCCTCGCTCACTCCGGTATCACCGGATCGATCACGCTGCGCATCTCGCTTATGGAGTCGGGCCGGAAAGCCGCCCTTGCGCCGATGTTCGCGGATCAGCTCGGCGCTGGGTGCGCGATAGATGCAGCAGATCTCATCGTCCGTGACATGGGAATGGACCCACCGGATCTGCGGCCCGGTCTCGCTCAACACATGCAGCTCGTCTACGAGGCGCGCTTCAGGCCCTCGGCGGAGGCGGAGCCCCCCCCCGGCATGGTTCGTTCGATCACGAATTGCGGCCCACCGAGCCTCCTCGCACCCAGCAGCCGACCTTATGCTCCCCGCGCACCTGCAAGTGGAGGAGAGGGGATGCGCGCCGTTGCATGGCCGGCCTGCGGGCGATAACCCAAAGCCATGTCGTGGCTGCTGCGCACCCTTGTCTGGCTGGCGATCTGGTTCCTCGGCATCAGCTTTGCCGCCGTGATCCTGTTCCGCTTCGTGCCGGTGCCGGTCACCGCGACCATGGTGCTGGACGAGAACGGCACCACCAAGGACTGGACCTCGCTCGAACGGATCGACCCGAACATGGTCGCAGCCGTCATCGCCGCGGAGGACGGCAAGTTCTGCCAGCACGACGGGTTCGACCGCGAGGCGATCGAGCAGGCCATGCGGCGCAACATGGAGGGCGGGCGCATCCGCGGCGGCTCCACCATCAGCCAGCAGACCGCCAAGAACGTGTTCCTGTGGCAGGGCGGCGGCTATTTCCGCAAAGGCCTGGAAGCCTGGTTCACCCTGCTGATCGAGCAGATCTGGGGCAAGCGGCGGATCATGGAGGTGTACCTCAACGTCGCGGAGACGGGCATCGGCACCTATGGCGTGGAGGCGGGCGCCCAGCGCTATTTCGACCATTCCGCCCAAAACCTGTCCGAGACCGAGGCCGCGCGGATCGCCGCCGCCCTGCCTTTGCCCAAGGAGCGCCCGGTGGTGAACCCGACCGGCTTCACCCGCCGCTATGGCAACACGATCCGGGCGCGCATCGGCGTGGTGCGGCGCGACGGCCTCGCGGCCTGCGTCGGCACGTAGCGAGGCGATGAGCGCCGGCCATCCTCACGCCCAGCCTCGCGCGCCCGAAGGCGGGCAGGAGGAGGGTCGCGGGCAGGCCCATCATGGGCACGGGCAGGGGCACGGTCACGGGCACGGGCACCCGCACGGCCATGGCCACGCGCATACCCCGGCGAGCTACGGCCGCGCCTTTGCCGTGGGCGTGGCGCTCAACACCGCTTTCGTAGTGGTGGAGGCGGGGTTCGGCCTGTGGTCGGGCTCGATGGCGCTGGTCGCCGATGCCGGGCACAACCTCTCGGACGTGCTCGGCCTGCTGATCGCCTGGGGCGCCAGCGTGATGAGCGCGCGCCCCGCCAATGCGCGCTTCACCTATGGCTACAAGGCGAGCACCATCCTCGCCGCGCTGGCCAATGCCGGGCTGCTGCTGGTGGCGCTCGGCGCGATCCTGTTCGAGACCATCCACCGCCTGTTCGAGCCGGTCCAGCCGCAGGGCACGACCATGATCGCGGTCGCCGCCATCGGCATCGGCATCAATCTCGCCACGGCGCTGATGTTCGCCAGCGGGCGCAAGCACGACATCAACATTCGCGGTGCCTTCCTGCACATGGCGGCGGACGCGCTGGTGAGCCTCGGCGTGGTGGTCGCGGGCGCGCTGATCCTGCTGACCGGCCGTGCCTGGATCGACCCGGTGACGAGCCTCGTCATCGTGGCGGTGATCGGCTGGGGCACCTGGGGCCTGCTCAAGGACAGCGTCCGGATGAGCCTGCTCGCCGTGCCGGATTCGATCGACGAGGGCCAGGTGCGCGGCTTCCTCGCCGGCCTCCCGGGCGTGACCGCGGTGCACGACCTCCACATCTGGCCGATGAGCAGCACCGAAACGGCGCTCACCGCGCATCTGGTCACGCCCGCCGGCCATCCCGGCGACGCCTTCCTGCATCAGGCGGCCGAGGGGCTGGAGCACCGCTTCGGGATCGGCCATGCGACGCTCCAGGTGGAACGTGGCGAACAGGCCGACCACTGCATCGATTGCGCGTGAGGCCCCGCACCAGCCGCGTGCTCTTTCGTGCAGTTCGGATCGGCCGGCAGCGGCATCTGCGGGAGGTGCCGCTTCGCCAATGCGAGGACATGCTGCCCGAGGATCTCCTCCTGCCGCCCGCAATTGCCCATGCCCGATATTGTTTCCCCGCCTCCGCCCGCTCGAATGCGATGGGAATGCCGTGGAGGCAGCCGAAAAGCTCAGGCGCTCCCGCTCCGCCAGCCACCGGTCAAACACGCGAACACGTCGCGATATTCCTCGGCGCCGACGCGGAAGTTGTAGCGGACGATCTCCACCGGCGGCGGCGGCGGAGCGTCGGAGCTCCACGGCGGCCGCTGCGGGCGCGACAGAACACCGCGCGCGCTGCCGTCGGCCTGGCGACACAGGTCGAGCGCATACCAGCCGCTGAAGCTCGGCATGATCACGATGCGCAGCCCGGATTCCGCCATTGCCTCCCGACCGGGCAGCGCGGCGGCAGGTCATCCGCCCAAGCCACGGATATTGGTGGCAGGCATCACGAAGTTCGTTGTCCGTCGTGCGGCCGTCCCAAGGGTCGATCCCGCCAGGCAACCGGAGGCCGAACGCCAGGTAAGCCATCGACCCGGCGAGCAGAGCGGTGGTCAGCTACTCGATCCGATGCAGCCAACGCGGCCAGCCCGGGGCGCGGATCGGATCGCTCGCGCGCAAGCCGGCCGTCGCTAGCCGGGCAGGGACAGTCTCGGCGGAGCGGGGCACGGGCAGGCGCTCCATCCGGCTCGCCCGCGCCGTCCGCCAGCGGCGCGCCTAGGCCGCCGCTTCCTTCTTGCCGCCCTCGCCGGATACGACACGCACCGGCTCCTTGCGGCCGTCGACCACGTCCTTGTCGACCACCACCTCGGTCACGCCGTCCATGCCGGGCAGGTCGAACATCGTGTCGAGCAGGATCGCCTCGACGATCGAGCGCAGACCGCGCGCGCCGGTCTTGCGTAGGATCGCCTTCTTGGCGATCGCCTCCAGCGCATCGTCGGTGAAGGTGAGGGCCACGTCCTCCAGCTCGAACAGCTTGGCGTATTGCTTGACCAGCGCGTTCTTCGGCTCCTTCAGGATCATCACCAGCGCCGGCACGTCGAGATCGTGCAGCGTGGCGATCACCGGCAGGCGGCCGACGAATTCGGGGATCAGGCCGAACTTGAGCAGGTCCTCGGGCTCGGTCTTGACCAGCAGCTCGCCGATCTTGCGCTTCTCCGGATCGGCCACATTCGCGCCGAAACCGATCGAGCGCTTCTGCAAGCGGTCGCCGATGATCTTCTCCAGCCCCGCAAAGGCGCCGCCGCAGATGAACAGGATGTTGGTCGTGTCCACCTGCAGGAACTCCTGCTGCGGATGCTTGCGCCCGCCCTGCGGCGGAACGCTGGCGGTGGTGCCCTCCATCAGCTTGAGCAGCGCCTGCTGCACGCCCTCGCCGCTCACGTCGCGGGTGATCGAGGGGTTCTCCGCCTTGCGGGTGATCTTGTCGATCTCGTCGATATAGACGATGCCCTGCTGCGCCTTCTCGACATTGTAGTCGCTCGACTGGAGCAGCTTGAGGATGATGTTCTCCACATCCTCGCCCACATAGCCGGCCTCGGTCAGCGTGGTGGCGTCGGCCATGGTGAAGGGCACGTCGAAGGTGCGCGCCAGCGTCTGCGCCAGCAGCGTCTTGCCCGAGCCGGTGGGCCCGATCAGCAGGATGTTCGACTTGGCGAGCTCGACATCGCCCGACTTGCCGGAGTGCTTCAGCCGCTTGTAGTGGTTGTGCACCGCCACCGAGAGCACGCGCTTGGCGCGGTCCTGCCCGATCACATAGTCGTTCAGCGTCTCGAAGATCTCGCGCGGTGCGGTGACCTCGCCATCCTTCTTGCCCGCGATTCCGCCCTTGGCTTCCTCACGGATGATGTCGTTGCACAGCTCCACGCACTCGTCGCAGATGAACACGGTAGGTCCGGCGATCAGCTTGCGCACCTCGTGCTGGGACTTGCCGCAGAAGCTGCAGTACAGGGTGCTCTTGCTGTCCGATCCGCTCAATTTGGTCATGCTCTCGTCCTGGCCCCGGCACCAAAGGTCCGGGGGAATCGCCCTTCGCCGCTCGGTGCGAAGGGGTGAAGATCAATGCAGCCCGCTCGCTCATACGCCATGGTCATACGCCATCGTACAAGCGGCCGGCTGCGCCGGTTGCCGATCTACTACACTCCGAAATCTGAATATAGCGCTGCCATCCCGCCAGCCAAGCGCAATCGGCCCGATCGCCCGCCCGCCGGGGTGCGAGGAACCCCTCGCATCGCGGCGCGGGCGGGGCTTGGCAGCCTCAGACAGGCGCGCCGCCGCTGCCGCTCTCATTGCCGACCTCCTCGTCGCTCGGCCGGTGCGCGAACACCTTGTCGACGATGCCGAAGTTCAGCGCCTCCTCCGCCTCGAGGAACGTGTCGCGGTCCATCGCCTTCTCGATGTCGGTCAGGGTCTGGCCGGTATATTGGGCGTAAAGGTCGTTCATCCGCTTGCGGATGCGCAGGATCTCCTTGGCCTGGATCTCGATGTCCGACGCCATGCCTCGCGCCCCGCCGCTCGGCTGGTGCACCATGATCCGCGCATTGGGGAGGGCGACGCGCATGCCCGGCTCGCCGCTCGCCAGCAGGAAGCTGCCCATGCTGGCCGCCTGCCCGATGCACACGGTACGCACCTTGGGCTTGATGTACTGCATCGTGTCATGGATCGCCATGCCGGCGGTGATCACCCCGCCCGGCGAGTTGATGTACATGGAGATGTCCTGGGTGTTCTCGCTCTCCAGGAACAGCAGCTGGGCGACGATCAGGCTCGCCATGTTGTCCTCGACCTGCCCGGTCACGAACACGATGCGCTCGCGCAGCAGGCGGGAAAAGATGTCGAAGCTGCGCTCGCCGCGGCTGGTGCTTTCAACCACCACGGGCACCAGCGCGCCGGTGATGGGGTCTTGGGTGAACTGTCCCTGGGCGCCGTAGCTGTCGCCGAACACGTCGATCATGGGGGTCCTCTCGTTCCGATCCGGGGGCCTATGTCGCGTCTTGCACCGCCATGTTCAAGGGAGGCCGGAAGCGCCCGGCACGGTGCACCGCCGGTGCGCCGCCCTTCCACCGCCGATGCGCTGGCGATCCGACCCCTCTGCTCCTGCGCGAAAGGCTCGCCGCCCGCTGCGGCCGCACTCCCGGTGCGCCCATCCAGGCGTCCGGGGGGTGTTTGCCCACCACGCGGGCCGCTTGCCAGCGGACCTGCCCCATCGCACAAGGTGGGGCCATGAACCGGATGCTCCGCGCGCTCACCGCGCTCCCGCTCGCCGCTTTGGCGCTCAGTGCCTGCGCTACGATGTCCGGGGCGACCGATGCGGAGGTGGGCGGCCGGGCAGGTGATCGCGCCTCGCCCGGGGAAGCGCCCGTCGGCCCGGCAGCGCAAGGGTCCCCCGCCGATTCGCGAGTCACCGCACCCACCGCTGCTGGCGCCACGCCGCCCGTCGCCGGGGCACCGCCGGTGCCGCCGCCCGGCGCGCAAGGTTCGGCTGCGGCGGCGGACGTCTATCTCCGGCGCATCGCCCTGCTCGACGATTCGGGGCCGCAACTGAACGCAGTCATGGCCCTCAAAAACCGTGCCACGCTGGCACGCGAGGTGGCGCAGGCCGCCGGGCTGCCGCTCGGCGGGCGCACGGTCCTGGTGAAGGACAATATCGAGACAAGCGAATGGCCCACCACTGCGGGCAGCTTGGCGCTGGAAGGCAATAGCACCGGCCGCGATGCCCCGCTGATCGCCCGCCTGCGGCAGGCCGGCGGCGTGGTGCTGGGCAAGACCAACCTTTCCGAATGGGCCAATATCCGCTCCACCCGCTCGACCAGCGGCTGGAGCGCGACGGGCGGCCAGACCCGCAACCCGCACGCCGTGGACCGCAACACCTGCGGGTCCTCATCGGGCAGCGGCGCGGCGGTGGCGGCGGGCCTCGCCTGGGCGGCGATCGGCACGGAAACCGATGGCTCGATCACCTGCCCGGCCAGCGTCAACGGCGTGGTCGGGTTCAAGCCCACGGTCGGTCTCGTCAGCCGCACCCATGTCGTGCCGATCAGCCACAGCCAGGACACGGCCGGCCCGATGACCCGCTCGGTCGCGGACGCGGCGCTGCTGCTGGGCGCGATCGCCGGCACCGATCCCGCCGACCCCGCCACCAGCGAGGCCGATGCGCGGATCGCAGACTACACCGCCGGGCTGCGGAGCGCCTCGCTCGCCGGCCTGCGGATCGGCGTGTTGCGCAAGCAGGTGGGCAACGACCCCAAGGTCGCGGCCCTGTTCGACCAGGCGCTGGCGGACCTGCGCCGCGCCGGCGCCGAACTGGTCGAGATCGAATACGAGGCCCCCGACGATCTCGGCGAGCAGGAGTACACCACGCTCCTCTACGAATTGCGCGAAGACCTCGCCGCCTATCTCGCCTCCTCCCCGGCCGCGGACGAGGAAATGCGCTGGTTCGATCAGGACATCTTCGAACAGGCCGAGGCCACCACGGACCGCGCCGCCTACCAGAGCGCGCGGGCCAATGCGCTGCGCCTTGCGGGCGAGGAGGGCATCGACGGCCTGCTGGCCGAGCACGATGTGCGCTTCCTGGTCGCGCCGACGACGGGCCCCGCCTGGGCGACCGACCTCGTCCACGGCGATCATTACAACGGCTCGATCGGCGCCGGCAATCTGGCGGCGGTGGCCGGCACCCCGCATCTGAGCGTGCCGATGGGCGCGGTGGAAGGGCTGCCGGTCGGCCTCTCGATCCTCGGCGCGAAGTGGGAGGATGAAGCCGTGCTGCGCGCGGGCGCCGCCTATGAACGCGCCCGCAGCGCGGCCGTGCCGGAGCCCGCCTTCAAGCCCTGGCAGGGCCTCGCCGGGCAATAGCCCTGGTCGGGCCCGGACCCGCCGCGCCGAACATTGAGCAAGCCGCCCCGCCACACCGACGCGGGCGGAGCGGCTTGCGAGATTCGCTTACTCGCCAGCCTCGGTGGCCTGCTCCTCGGCGGGCTTCTTGGCCTTGCGCGCGGGGGGCTTCTTCGCCGGCTTCTCGCCTTCGCCCTCCTCGGCGGCGGGCTTGGCGGCCTTCTTGGCGGGGGCCTTCTTCTTCGGCGCGGACTTGACCTCTGCGCCAGCCTCCGCCTCACCGGACGTGCCCTCGGCCTCAGGCTCGGCCTGCGCCTCAGCCTCGGCCTGCGCTTCAGGCTCGGCCTCGGCCTCGGCAGCGGCGGGTTCTTCCCCGGCTGCGTCGTCCTTCTTGGCCGCCTTCTTCTTCGCCGCCTTCGCCGCCGGCTGGTCCTCGGCGCCCTCGGCCGTTTCGCCCGACTCAGCCGCGCCGGCGGAGGCGCCTTCCTCGGCCTCGATCGCCGCTTCCAGCTCCTCGCGTGTCACTTCCCGCTCGGTGATCTCGGCCTTGTCGAACAGGAAGTCGACGACCTTGTCCTCGTAGAGCGGGGCGCGCAGCTGGGCGAGCGCCATCGGCTCGCTGCGGACATATTCCACGAACCGCTCGCGGTCCTCCGGCCGGTATTGCTGCGCCGCCTGCTGCACGAGCATGTTGAGCTCCTGTTGGCTGATCTCGACGCCGTTCTTCTGCCCGATCTCGCTCAGCAGCAGGCCCAGGCGCACGCGGCGCTCGGCGATGCGGTGATAGTCGTCCCGCTCGGCCTCGATCTCGGCCTTGCCTGCCTCGGGGTCGTCCTCCTTGGCGATCTCGGCCTGCAGCTGCTGCCAGATCTGCTGGAACTCGGCCTCCACCATCGTCGGCGGCACGGCGAAATCATGATCGGCCGCCAGCGTGTCGAGCAGCTGGCGCTTCATCTGCGTGCGGGTGAGGCCGGCGGTCTCCTGCTCCAACTGGCCCTTGAGCAGGCCCTTCAGCTGGTCCAGCCCTTCCAGCCCGAGCCCCTTGGCGAAGTCCTCGTCCGCCACCGTCTCGCGCTCGACCTTCACCGCCTGCACGGTCACGTCGAACTCGGCGTCCTTGCCCTTCAGCTGCTCGGCCGGATAGTCGGCGGGGAAGGTGACGGTGATGGTCCGCTCCTCGCCCTTGGTCGCGCCGACCAGCTGCTCCTCGAAGCCGGGGATGAACTGGCCCGAGCCCAGCACCAGCGCCGCGCCTTCGCCCTTGCCGCCCTCGAACTCGGTGCCGTCGGTGCGGCCGACGAAATCGATGATCAGCTGGTCGCCGTCCTGCGCCGCGCGGCCCTCCTCGGCATCGTCATAGCTCTTCTGGTTCTGCGCCAGCCGGGCGAGCGCCTCGTCCACCGCCTCGTCGGTGACCGGCACCACCAGCCGCTCCAGCGCCAGCCCGTCGAGCGAAGGCGCCTCGATCTCGGGCAGCACCTCGACCTCGACCTTCAGCTCGGCATCCTTGCCCTGCTCGTAGCCCTCGGCCATGTCGACCTTGGGCTGCAGGGCAGGGCGCAGCTGCTTCTCGCGCAGCAGCGTGTCGATCGATTCGCGCAGGGAGGCGTTCAGCGCATCGTTGTGGATGGCCGCGCCATGCATCTTGCGGATCAAATTGGCCGGCACCTTGCCGGGGCGGAAGCCGGGCATGCGCACCTGCGGCGCGACCTTCTGCACCTCGGCATCGATCTTCGCCTCGATGTCGCGGGCCGGGATGGTCAATGTGTAGGCGCGCTTCAGCCCCTCATTGGCGGTTTCGACGATCTGCATTCAACAAGCCTTCCCAATCAAATCCGCATCGCCCCTGCGGGCGCTCTCAAGAAACACCTCGCGCCGGCCCGGCTCCTCGCCCGCCGGCACATCGAAACCCGCCGCCCGCAACCCGCCGCACCAGCCGCGCCGGTCGCCCGCCGCCAGCTTCGCCGGCCCCGCAAGCGGCCGCGCACCGGCCCATGCGACAGTGCCGCCGGCGCCCGTGCAGCAAGGCGGCGAACTGGTGCGGGCGAAGGGACTCGAACCCCCACATCTGTCGATACTGGAACCTAAATCCAGCGCGTCTACCAGTTCCGCCACGCCCGCCGCCGACGAAGCGCACACAGCAGGGGAGCTGCGGCACAAAGCATGCGCCCTTAGTGCGGCAGGCCCGAAAGGGCAAGCCGCGCGGCGGGCCGCATCGGGCCCGCGGAACGGGGAGGGCCGGCGCCACGTTTCATGGCCGTGATCCTCAGCGAAGGAGCAGTCCGATGGACCGCGACGATTATACCGACCCGAGCTACACCCAGCCCCACGTGCCCCCGGCGACTCCGCCGGTGATCGACCACAATGCCGATGCGCGGGACGCGGCGACGCGGGCGATGCGCAATGGCGACAGCGATTCGTCCGGATCGCGCCCCGGCAGCTTCCCGCGCGGGGCAGAGGACGAGGAGCTGCAACGTCACGATGCAGCGCACGAGAGCGAGCCGGGCGAGGGCGGCGACACGATCGACCCGCAATCGCCCGACGAGCTCGACCCCGATGGGGGCGACAGCATCGACCCGCAATCGCCCGACGAATTCGACCCTGATGGCGGCGACATCGTCGAGCCCGGCGCCACTCCGGGGGAGATCGAACCCGCCGCCCCGCCGGAGACGCTGCTGCCGCCCGATTGATTTTCGCCGCCGGCCGTGCCAGCGCGCCCGCCATGATCGAGAGCGACCCCGAACAGCAGCCCGCCGGCCTCGAACCGGGCACCGACGCCGCGCCCATCGCCAGCGATGACGGCACCGAGGGCGTCGCCGGCGGTGAAGGTGCGGGCGAGGGCGAGAGCGAGGCTCAGGGAGCGGATCTTCCGCCCGATCGGCTGGCGATCGATGCCGGCAGCCCGCATTTCGACGCCGACAAGCTGCGCCGGGGCGTCGGCATCCGCTTCAAGGGCACAGTCCGCACCAATGTCGAGGAGTACTGCATCTCCGAAGGATGGGTGCGGGTGCAGGCCGGAAAGGCGGTCGACCGCCGCGGCAAGCCTTTGACCATCAAGCTCTCCGGCCCGGTGGAGGCCTGGTACGAGGATCTCGGCGAGGACGCCCCCACCGCCCGCCGCGAGAGCGACAACGCCTAACTAGCGCCGGCACTGCAACGAAAGCCCGGCTTGGGCGCTTCGGAGCGCTGACCTAACCCACGGCCCCGACCGCAGCGCGGGCTCCGCGCGAGACGGGCCCAGCGCTGGCGGCACTATCGGCGTGCCCCCGAAGGCACAGCCGCGCAGGAAGCCCCAAGCTGTCGAAGGCCCGCTCCCGCCCCCTGCCGGCACCGGCAGGAAGGCGCCTCGCCGGTGCTCAGCCTCGGGCCTGCCGGAGCGCCGGCCCGGCCTGCGACAGCGGGGGAGCGAATCGCAGGATGGTGTAGCCCACCAGCGCCGCGATCAGCGATCCGGTCAGCACGCCCAGCTTCGCCTCTTCCACCAGCAGCGGGTAATCGGGGAAGGCGAGGGCGCCGATGAACAGGCTCATGGTGAAGCCGATGCCGCACAGCACGCTCGTGCCCCAGATCTGGATCCAGGTCGACTCGGCTGGCCGCTGGGCGAAACCGATCCTGTCGGCGATCACGATGCTGCCGAAAATGCCCACCTGCTTGCCGATTACCAGCCCCGCGCCGATCGCCAGCGGCAGCGGGTCGAACAGCGCCTGCAGCCCCAGACCGCCCAGCATCACCCCGGCATTGGCGAAGCCGAACAGCGGCACGATCAGATAGGCGTTCCAGCCGACCAGCGCATGCTCGACATTGTCCAGCATGGAATTGCCGTCGCGCCGCCGCATGGGGATGGTCAGCGCCGCCACGACCCCGGCGATGGTGGCATGCACGCCCGAATTGAGCACGCAGTACCACAGCGCCGCCGCCAGCAGGATATAGGGCCAGATCCGGTCGACCCGCGCCCGGTTCAGCGCGATCATCGCGCCCAGCACCAGCAACGACCCGACCAGCCAGGCAAGCTTGATATTGGCCGTGTAGAACACGGCGATCACCAGCACCGCGCCGATGTCGTCGACGATGGCGACGGTCAGCAGGAACAGCCGCAAGGGCGGAGGCACCCGCGAGCCGAGCAACCCGATCACCCCCATGGCGAAGGCGATGTCGGTGGCCGCCGGGATCGCCCAGCCGCGCTCCAGCACCGGCTCTCCCCCGGCGAGCGTAAAATAGACCACCGCCGGCGCCGCCATCCCGGCCATGGCCGCCAGCACCGGCAGCCGCCGGCTGCGCGCATCGGCGAGGTTGCCGGCGATGATCTCGCGCTTTACCTCCAGCCCGACGACGAAGAAGAACACCACCATCACCGCATCGTTGATCCACAGGTGCAGGTTGTAGAGCTTGGGAATCGGCGTCCACGCGAGGGTGTCGTGGAACAGGTGGTGGTAATCTTCGCCAAACGGAGAATTGGCGACGATAATGGCCAGCGCGGCCACCGCGATCAGCAGGATGCCCTCGAACGCGTCGCTGACGAACAGCGCCTTGAACGGGCGAGCGGCGGCGGCGAGAAGCGGGGGAGTGGGCATGGCCGCCCCTTTTCGCAATTGCGCCCCCGTTGCAACCCTGTCGCCTGGGCCACCCGACATCCATGCAAGGGCTTTACGTGCCGCTTCAAGGCATTAGGAACGGTGCTTGTAGCGCTGTTGAAGGGGCGCAGGGGCATGGAACTGGGGAACTGGTCGGCGCTGGAATGGCTGGCGCTGATCGAGCACGAATTGTTGCTGTTCGCGGGCGTCTTCTTCCTCGTCGGGGCGATCGACGAGCTCGCGATCGATCTGACCTGGGGCTGGCTGCGGCTGACCGGGCGCGCCCGCACCTGGCGAATCGACCGGTCCGAGTGCGTCGGCGATCCGCTGCGCGGCGATGTCGCGCTGATGATTCCGGCCTGGCTCGAACATTCGGTGATCACCGCCACCATCGCCTACACGCTGCACGCTTGGCCCCAGTCGGGCCTGCGGCTCTATGTCGGCTGTTATCGCAACGATCCGCTCACGGTCGAGGCGATCCTGCGCGGCGCCGGCCACGACCCGCGAGTCCGGGTGGTGGTGCACGACCGCGAAGGGCCGACCACCAAGGCCGACTGCCTCAACCGGCTCTATGTGGCGATGGGGCAGGACGAGGCGCGCAGCGGCCGCACCTTCCGCCTCGTCGTGCTGCACGATGCGGAAGACATGGTGGACCCAGCCGCCCTGCCGCTGCTCGACCGCGCGGTTGCGGAGGCGGAGTTCGTCCAGCTGCCCGTCCTGCCCGAACCGCAGCGAGGCTCGCGCTGGATCGGCAGCCATTATTGCGAGGAATTCGCCGAGGCCCACGGCAAGGCGATGGTCGTGCGCGAGGCGCTGGCGGCGGGCCTTCCCTCGGCCGGGGTGGGCTGCGGCTTCTCGCGCGCGCTGCTGGCCCGGATCGCGGACGGCATGCCCGGCACCGGCCCGTTCTCCGTCGAGTCGCTGACCGAGGATTATGAGCTGGGCCTCCGCATCAGGGCGGCGGGCGGGCGTTCGCGCTTCCTCCGCGCGCGGGGCGAGGACGGGCGGCTGGTGGCGACTCGCGCCTGCTTCCCGGCGCGGCTGGACCAGTCGGTCCGGCAGAAGGGGCGCTGGGTCCACGGCATCGCGCTGCAGGGATGGGACCGGCTCGGCTGGACCAGCGGAGTCGGCGAAAGCTGGATGCGGCTGCGCGACCGGCGCGGCCCACTGAGCGCGCTGGTGCTGTTCACGGGCTATCTGCTGCTGGCGATCGGCACTGTGCTGTGGCTGGCCGATTCGCTGGGCTATGGTTGGCTTTCGCCGTTCGACCCGCTGATCGGCTGGCTGCTGGCGGCCAATGCCGTCAGCTTCGCCTGGCGCGCCATCGCCCGATTCGCCTTCACGACTCGCGAGTACGGCTGGATCGAGGGCGTGCGCGCGGTCCTGCGGATACCGCTCGCGAACATCGTCGCCATCATGGCCGGTCGCCGGGCGCTGGCCGCCTATGCCCGCACGCTGCGCGGCGCTCAGCCGAGCTGGGACAAGACGCACCACCACGCCCATCCCACCACCACGATGCTGGCCCGGGCCCCGGCGTGAGCGGCAGGGTGGACGAGGGTGCGAGGTTTCGCGGGCAGCCGCTGGTGCTGCTGGGCGCGGTCGTGCTCGGCTGGGGCGCGCTGCGCGTCGCCACGTGGGAATCGCCCTTCCCGCTGAGCCCCGAATCGCCTGCCATGGCCGCCTCGACGCCGCACGCCCGAGACCTTGCCGCGCAGCCCGCCGGGCCCCTGTCCGGCGCCGACCCGACCCCCACCGCTGGGGCAGAGCCGCACACGACCGACAGCGGCGCGGGGGGATGGCTCCGCCGCCCGCTGCCCGCCGAGGGTCCGGCGCGGCCTGTGTGGAATGGCCCGCTTGCGCCCGCGCCCGGGGCGGCGCCCGCCGCGGAACGAGCGCCGCTCGCGGGATCGCGCGGCCTCACCGTCAGCGCCGCGAACGGCCACGCGCTGCTTCTGGTCGCCGGCCTCTCCGGGATGGAGCTTCCGGCGGAGATGGTCGCGATGCTGCGGGGCGCCCATGCGCCGACGCCGCCGCTCCTCGCCCGGCGGGGCGCCGCCGCGCCGTCATCCGCACAGGCGCGCGCGCAGACCGGCTCCGCCCCGCGCGCCGCCTCCGCCGATGTGCCGGTATCCGCTCCGGCCGGATTGGTCCCGGCGATCGGAGCGCGGCGTGCCTCGCGCTGGGCGGCCGATGCCTGGCTGCTGCTGCGCGAGGATTCGACCGGGCAGCTCCCGGTCGCGCCGCAATCCTATGGCCGCAGCCAGGCGGGCGCGGTGTTGCGCTATCGGCTCGCCCCGGCCAGCGGCCTTGCCCCGCAGGCGCATCTGCGCGCGAGCACGGCGCTGGACGGCGGGGCCAATGCCGTGCGCGAGCGCGAGGTTGCCGCGGGCCTGTCTGCGCGGCCGATCCCCCGCCTGCCGGTGCGCCTTGCCGCCGAGCTGCGCGCCGCCGATCTCGCCGGCGGCACGCAGGTCCGGCCGGCCGCCTATGCGGTCACGGAACTGCCCCCGGTCGCCCTGCCGCTCGGCGCCCGGGGCGAGCTGTACCTGCAGGGCGGCTGGGTCGGCGGCGCTTACGAGACCGCCTTCGTCGACGGGCAGGCGCGCGTGGACCGCCCGCTCGCCCGCCTTGGCCCGGCCGAGCTGTCGGCAGGCGGCGCGATGTGGGGCGGGGCGCAGCGCGGCGCGGCGCGGCTCGACGTCGGCCCCAGCCTTTCGGCCACGATCGGCCTCGGGCGGGCGAGGGCGCGCATCTCGGCCGATTACCGCTTCCGCGTCGCCGGCGATGCCGAGCCCGGCTCCGGACCGGCGCTCACCATCTACGCCGGATTTTAACGCGCGAGGGGGCGGCCTTGCGCTTCATTAAGCGCACGCCTTGCGCTAGCTGAACCCATGGACGTCTACCTGCCCATCGCGAACCTGTCGGTGAACGGGCTGGTGATCGTCCTGCTGGGCGCGGGCACCGGCATCCTGTCGGGCCTGTTCGGCGTCGGCGGGGGGTTCCTGACCACCCCGCTGCTCATCTTCTACGGCGTGCCGCCCACCGTCGCCGCGGCCTCCGCCGCCAGCCAGGTGACCGGAGCGTCGGTGTCCGGCGTGTTCGCCCACCGCCGCCGTGGCGGGCTCGATCCGCAGATCGGCGGGGTGATGGTCGCGGGCGGGATCATCGGGGCGGGGATCGGCGCGCTGCTGTTCCGGCTGCTGGAACAGCTCGGCCAGATCGATACGGTGATCAACATCCTCTACGTGGTGCTCCTCGGCACGATCGGCTCGCTGATGGGGCGCGAGAGCATCCAGTCACTGCGCGACCAGCGCCGCGACCGCCCGCCGGCGGCCCGCCGCCGCCACCACCCGCTCGTCGCCAGCCTGCCGCTGCGCTGGCGCTTCTATCGCTCGGGCCTGTACATCTCGCCGCTCGCGCCGCTGCTGCTGGGGGTGGTGACGGGCACGCTGACCATGCTGATGGGCGTGGGCGGCGGCTTCATCCTCGTGCCGGCGATGCTCTACATCCTGGGCATGAGCGCGAATGTCGTGGTCGGCACCTCGCTGTTCCAGATCCTGTTCGTGACCATCTCGGTGACGATGATGCACGCCGTCACCACCCGCGCGGTGGATATCGTGCTGGCGGCGCTGCTGCTGATCGGGTCGGTCATCGGCGCGCAGATCGGCACCCGCATCGCGCTCACCGCCAAGCCCGAATACCTGCGCCTCGCGCTGGCGGCGATCGTGCTCGGCGTGGCGCTGCGCATGGCCTTCGGCCTCGGCGTGCGGCCGGACGAGGTCTATACGGTGGTGCCGCTGTGACCGCGGGCCGGCCTGCCGGGGCCGCTCCCGCCGGGCGCCCTCGGAGGGCCGCTCCTGCCGCCCGCACCACCCACCCGCGCGCCCGCCGCTCCCGACCCGCCACCCGCTGCGCCCTGGCCATGCTGGCTCTGGCCGCCCTGTCCGCCCAACGCGAGCCGATCCTGGTGCCGGAAGTCTCGCAGCACGAGATTCGCGTTCGCCAGGGCTTCACCGGCACCGAACTGCTGCTCTACGGCGCCATCCTCGACCCGACCGGGCAGCGCCCGGAGGACCCCTACGACATCGTCGTGGTGCTCAAGGGGCCGACAGAGCCGATCCTGTTGCGGGAAAAGGACAAGAAGCTGGGCATCTGGGTCAATGCCGGCAGCAACGCCTTCCGCTCCGCCCCCGCCTTCTTCGCGGTCTCCAGTTCGCGCCCGATCGACCGGATCGTCGACCCGCTGACCGCGGCGATCTACGAACTCGGCCTCGATTACTTGCAGCTCTCCCCCACCGGCGCGATCGACCCGCAGGAGCAGGCGCGCTTCACCGCGGGGCTGGTCGACCTGCGCCAGCGGCAGGGGCTCTACAAGCAGGACGGCAACGGGGTCTCCATCAGCGGCGGCGTGCTCTACCAGGCGCGCATCGCGGTGCCCTCCAACGTCGCCACCGGGCGCTACACCGCCGAGACCTTCGCCATCGCCGATGGCCGCGTGATCGATTCCGCCATCGCCGAGGTGCAGGTGGTCAAGGAAGGGTTCGAGCGGCTGGTGGCCGACGAAGCGCAGGACGATGGGCTGTTCTATGGCCTGATCGTGGTCGCGCTGTCGCTGTTCATGGGCTGGGCGGCGGGGCGGCTGTTCGCGCTGATCTGAGCGGCGAGCGGGCGATTACGGCTCCTTAACGGGCGGCTGGTAATCCTGCGCCGGTCGCCTTCGCGCCGCCAGATCCGGAGCCTGCCGAATGACCGAAATGCCTCGCCATCCCCTCGCCGCTGCCGAACCCGCGTTCGACGAGCGCGCGCCGATCGGCACCGTGCTCGAGGTCAACGGGGCGGAGGCGCTGCTGGCGCTCGACCCGCAGCGAATCGGCGCCTGTATGGGCAGCACCGACGCAGCGATCGCACTGGCCGGGCAGGTCGGCGGCCCGCTCAAGATCCGCGCGCCCGGCGGCGGCTGGCTGCTGGCCAGCGTGCGCGACCAGCGCCGAGATCCGCGTGAGGGCCTGATCCTCGCCCGCGCCGACTTCATGGGCGAGGGCGAGGCCAAGAGCGAGGCGGGCGCAGACAGCCTCGCGCGCTTCCGCCGGGGCATCACCCGCTATCCGGTGCCGGGCGAAGCCGTTCACGCCGCCTCCACCGCCGATCTCGTGCAGGTCTATGCGACCTCTGCCGGCTCCACCATCCGCATCGGCACGGTCCACCCGACCGGCGAGATCGCCGCCTGCCTCGATGTGGACGCGCTCCTGTCGCGCCATTTCGCGCTGCTCGGCTCCACCGGCACCGGCAAGTCGACCGCCGCCGCGCTGATCCTCCACCGCATCTGCGAGAGCGCGCCCGACGGGCACATCCTGATGATCGACCCGCACGGCGAATATGCCGCCGCCTTCCGCGACACCGGCGCGATTTTCGACGTCTCCAACCTGCAGATGCCCTACTGGCTGATGAACTTCGAGGAGCATTGCGAGGCCTTCCTCACCTCCTCGGGCGCGGATCGGCAGGAAGATGCCGACATCCTTTCCCGCTGCCTGCTGCAGGCCCGCTCGCGCAACCGCCTGACCGAGGAGATCGGCCGCATCACCGTCGATTCGCCGATCCCCTATTTGCTCAGCGACCTGACCAAGATCCTGAACGACGAGATGGGCAAGCTCGACAAGGCGACCTCCTCCGCCCCGTTCCTGCGCATCAAGTCCAAGATCGACGAGATGAAGGCCGATCCCCGCTATCAGTTCATGTTCTCAGGGATGCTGGTGGGCGACACGATGGCCGAGTTCATCGCCCGCATCTTCCGCATGCCGGGGCAGGGCAAGCCGATCGCGATCATCGACGTCTCCGGCGTTCCGAGCGACATCACCGCCACCGTGGTCGCGGTGCTCAGCCGAATGGTGTTCGACTTCGCCCTGTGGTCGCGGCAGGAACGCACGCGCCCGATCCTGCTCGTGTGCGAGGAAGCGCACCGCTACATCCCCAACGAGCGCAAGGCCGATTCGTCGGCCGTGGCCCGCATCCTCTCGCGCATCGCGAAGGAGGGGCGCAAATACGGCATCGCGCTGGGCCTGATCACCCAGCGGCCGTCGGACCTCGCCGAGGGCGTGCTGTCGCAATGCGGCACGATCATCTCCATGCGGCTCAACAACGAGCGCGACCAGGCCTTCGTCCGCGCCGCCATGCCGGAAGGTGCGCGCGGCTTCCTCGACGCGATGCCGGCGCTGCGCAATCGCGAGGCGGTGGTCTGCGGAGAGGGCGTGTCGGTGCCGATGCGCCTGCGCTTCGACGATCTGGAGGAAGCGAAGTGCCCCGCCTCCACCGACCCGTCCTTCGCCGACCTGTGGCGCGAGAGCGGCGGCGAGGTGGACTCGGTCGCCCGCACCGTGCGCCGCTGGCGCGCCCAGGGCCGCTGAGGTCTCGGGCTGCGAAAAGGCACGGCGATACGCGGGAGCTGACAAAGCTCCCGCGGTCTCGCCACCGCTGCGCCGCGAGCGGAGCCTTGCCCCCGACCGGCACGGGCAGGCGCGCGGTGCCAGAGCCGCGCCGGTGCAGGCAGCGGCGCTGGGGAGGGCTGCCGCCGTACCGTCGCGATCCCGTCCGGCGTTCCCAGTCCGCATCCTGCCGCGCGCGCCTGAGGTGCGAGCCTGCCTCTCCCGCCGCCGCGCATCACCCGACGCCCAATGACGGAACCCGCGTCGGCCGAACACCCCCGAGTGCTACCGAGCGCGCCCGGCGCAACATGCACGAGGGAAATCAGGTCCCGCGCGTATCCCCAAACCAATGGATGTGCAGCCGCTTGGACAGCGTGAGGTCGTGCGCGACGCAGAGCTGCGCCAGCCATTGCTCGCGGGCGGCGAGGGTGGCCGCATCGGTGCCCTCCGCCATCAGCCAGATTCGCGCCGCCGGAATCGCGAATCGCTCGGCCAGCGCCAGCACCTCGGCGACGTCCTCCGGCTCGGCGATCACGAACTTGAAGATAGCGCGCGGCTCCGCGGCCCAGTGCACCAGCCGCTCCGGCACCAGCGCCAGCGCGGCCGGATTGCCGGAATGGGCAAGCTTGGGGCTGACATTGTACTGCGCGACATGCGCGTCGAAGTCGGGGTGCGGCGCGACCGTGCCGTTGGTCTCGACCTCCACCTGCACTTCCGGCGCGATCGCCGCCAGCGCCTCCACCATCCGCGCCAGCGCCGCGCCCTGCAGCAGCGGCTCGCCCCCGGTCACGACCAGCCGCGCCTTCCCCAGCGCCGCGATCCGGCGCGCCACCTCCTCCTCGCTCAACGCCAGCTGGTTCGCCGCCCGATCATAGGTCGCGTCCCGCAGATGCGGCCGAGTGTCGCCGGCGAAGTGCCAGGTGTAGGCCGTGTCGCACCACCGGCAGGCGAGATTGCAGCGCGACAGGCGAACGAAGGCCACGGGGCGCCCGGCGCTCGGCCCCTCGCCCTGCAACGAGGCGAAGATCTCCGGCTCCCCGGGCGTGGTCGTGGCAAGGATCAGCGCCACAACGCGCCGCCCCCGCCGACCGGCCGCAGCCTCCTCCGCTCGCCGCCGGACACGGGCTTCGAGCGCCTCATCCGGCGCGACCCGCGAACAGCCGGCCGGCTGCGCGAGCCGCGCCCACTGGTGGTGCCTGACAAAACACGCGCATGCTCACCCCAACCGCGCCAGAGCTGCCTCCAGCCGCGCCGCCTCGGCCGCGTGGTGCGCATGGTCGGCGCGCGCCTTTTCCACCGCCTCCGGCTTGGCCTTCTCGACGAAAGCGGGGTTCGAGAGGCGCTTGGCGAGGCTGTCGCGCTCCTTCTCGGAAGCCGCCTGCGCCTTGGCCAGCCGCGCCTTCTCCGCCGCGATGTCGATCACCCCTTCGAGGGGGATGACGAACAGGTCGGCGCCGGCCGACACCTGCATCGCGGCGCCCGCGGGCGACGGCGCGACATGCACCGCCGAGAGCCGCGCCAGACGCTCGAGCGCGCCCGCACTCCCGCCGATCACCGCCCGCGCCACCTCGGAGGGCTCGGCGCACCAGGCCTCCAGCCGGGCACCCGGCGCGATGCCGAGCTCGTTCTTCGCTCCGCGCACGGCGGTCGTCAGCCCGATCAGCCACTCGATCTCGGCCTTCGCCGCCGCATCCACCTGCGCGTCGGGCTCCGGCCATCGCGCCACGATCAGCTCATAAGGCCGCTCGCCCCCGTTGAGCCGCGCCTGCGCGTGCCACAATTCTTCGGTGACGAAGGGCATGAACGGATGCAGCATGACGAGGATCTGGTCGAGCACCCACCCGGCGACCGCCTTCGTCTCCGCATCGATCTGGCCCCCAATGCCCGGCTTGATCAGCTCCAGGTACCAGTCGCAGAACGTATCCCACACGAAGTGGTAAACAGCATTGGCCGCCGCATCGAAGCGCAGCTCCGCCATCGCCCGGTCCAGCGCCGCCAGCGTCTCCACCACCTCGCCGACGATCCAGCGATTGACCGCGCTTTGGGCCCGCGGAGCCGCCACCGACGCGCTCGCGCCGATCCCGTTCGCCTGGCAGAAGCGGGTCGCGTTCCACAGCTTGGTGGCGAAGTTGCGATAGCCCTCCACCCGGCTCTCATCCATCTTCACGTCGCGCCCCTGGCTCTCCATCGCCGCCATGAAGAAGCGCAACGCATCAGCGCCGAACCGATCGATCAACCCCAGGGGATCGACCACATTGCCCTTGGACTTGGACATCTTCTGCCCATCCGCCGCGCGCACCAGCCCATGGAGATAGAGCCGCTTCCACGGCACCTGCCCGCCGTTGAAGTGCATCCCCTGCATCGCCATTCGCGCATCCCAGAAGAACAGGATGTCAAAGCCCGAGATCAGCAGGTCGTTGGGGTAGTGCTTGTTGAGCAGCGGCGCGTCTTCGTCGGGCCAGCCGAGCGTAGCGAACGGCCACAGCGCGGAGGAGAACCAGGTGTCGAGGACGTCAGAGTCTCGAAGGAGGGGAATGACATCCCGATCTTCACGGTTCTTTACCCTACGAACATCTCGAAAAAGCGCCTCACTTGGATCATCGATAAACTCGACCTTGCTGTATCCGAACTGTGAGTAGTAAGAGAGCGCCGTCATGGCGGCTTCATCTTCGTCACTAGCCACGATCACTCTGTTATCGGTGTGTGATCTGCGATCGTTGGGCTGTGTGCCGGCAATGGCAAAGTGGTAAGCACCAGTTTCTTCGTCGAGTGATGGCCCATACCAAGCCGGAATCCGGTGCCCCCACCACAACTGCCGAGACACACACCACGGCTGGATGTTCTCCATCCAGTTGAAGAACGTCTTCTCCCAAGCCTTCGGCACGATCTCGATCCGCCCGTCGCGCACCGCCTGCATCGGCGCCTGGGCAAGCTTCTCGGCATCGACATACCACTGATCGGTCAGCCACGGCTCGATCACCACGCCGCCGCGATCGCCATAGGGCGTGGCGATGGTGCGGGGCTCGGCATCGTGCTCCGCGCCGTCCTTGTCGACGTACGGAACGAGATGGCCGCTCTCCTTCAGCATCGCGACCACCCGCTTGCGCGCTTCGAACCGGTCCAGCCCCAGCAGCTCCTCCGGAACCAGCCCGTCCGCAGTCTGCACCACGCGCCCCTCGGCATCGAGCATGTTGAGCATCTCGCCCGGCGCGATGCCCGCGCGCTTGCCCACCTCGAAATCGTTGAAGTCGTGCCCCGGCGTGATCTTCACCGCGCCGCTGCCAAGCTCCGGATCGGCATGCTCGTCGGCCACGATCGGCACCTCGCGTGCCGTGATCGGCAGTCGCACCTTCGCCCCCCGCGCGACCAAGGCGGCATAGCGCTCGTCCGAGGGATGCACCGCCACCGCCATGTCGGCCAGCATCGTCTCCGGCCGCGTGGTCGCCACCGAAATGTCGCCGGAGCCATCCGCCAGCGGATAGCGCAGGTGCCAGAAATGCCCCTGCACCTCGCGGGTCTCGACCTCCAGGTCGCTGATCGCGGTCTTGAGCGCCGGGTCCCAGTTCACCAGCCGCTTGTCGCGGTAGATCAGGCCCTGATTGTAGAGGTCCACGAACACCTTCACCACCGCGCGGGTGAAGTGCGGGTCCATGGTGAACTGCTCCCGGCTCCAGTCCATCGAGCAGCCGAGCCGGCGCAGCTGCCGGGTGATCGTGCCGCCGCTCTCCTCCTTCCACTCCCACACGCGGGCAACGAACTCCTCCCGGCTCATGTCGGTGCGCTTGACGCCCTGGCTGGCGAGGTTGCGCTCCACCACCATCTGCGTGGCGATGCCGGCATGGTCGGTGCCGACCACCCATAGCGCGTCCTTGCCCCGCAGCCGCTCGTAGCGCACGACGATGTCCTGCAGCGTGTTGTCGAGCGCGTGGCCGATATGGAGCGAGCCCGTCACGTTGGGCGGCGGGTTGACGATGGTGAAGGGCTCGGCATCCGGGCGCGCGGGCCGGAACAGCCCGTTCGCCTCCCAATGGGCGTACCATTTCGCCTCCAGAGTGGCGGGGTCGAAGGTCTTGGCCAATTCGCCGGTGGCCGGCTGGGGAGTGGCGGGTTCGCTGGTCATCACGCCGGGGGGCTTAGCCATTGCGGCGGCAAAAGGGCAATCGCTTTGCCCGATCGGCCCCGCACCTGCTCCCGCCCCGCCGCTCCCGGCCTGGACCTGCGATCTGTCGCTCCCCATGCCCGCCTCGATCCGTCCACCCCGATGCGCCCCGGCTGATTCGGCCCGCCGAAGTCGCCCGGCCTTGCCGCCCGCACGATTTGGCCACATAGCGCCCCACGATGCGCGAATGGGCCGACTTGGAGGTGCACGAGGGGGCAGGTGGCGCCAGTGTGGCGCTCCGCGGCCCGTTGGTCATCGCCTCTGTCGGCCCGCTCGACCGCCAACTGCGCGCGCTGAGCGGCCCGGTGCGCGAGGTGGACCTGTCCGCCACCCGGTCCATCGACACGGTCGGGGCCTGGGTCGTCTGGCGCTTCGCCCGCGAGCACAATGCCGAGATCACCGGCGCGGGCGAGCAGGCGGAAACGCTGCTCCAGGTGGTGCAAGGCGCGCAAAGCACCGCGGACATCTCCCCGCCGCGCCCGCCGCTCGTCACCCGCGTGCTGGGCGATGTGGGCAGCAAGGTCGTCGCGCTCGGGCACGGGATCGTCAGGGTGATCGCCTTTGCCGGCGCGATCATCGCGTCAATGGGCGCGCTCATCGTCCACCCCCGCCGTTTCCGCGGCAAGGCGCTGGTGCGGCAGATGGAGCTGGTGGGCGTCTCGTCGCTTCCCATCATCGGGCTGATGAGCTTCCTGATCGGCGTGGTCATCGCGCAGCAGGGCGCGGTGCAGCTGGCACAGTTCGGCGCGGAGACGCTGACGGTCAATCTCGTGGGCCGAATCACCCTGCGCGAACTGGGCGTGCTGATGACCGCGATCATGGTCGCGGGCCGGTCGGGCAGCGCCTTTGCCGCGCAGCTCGGCACGATGAAGCTGACCGAGGAGATCGACGCCATGCGCACGATCGGCGTCTCGCCGATGGAGGCGCTGGTCGTGCCACGCGTGCTCGCCGCGGTGCTGATGATGCCGCTGCTCGGCTTCTACGCCTCGGTGGTGGCGATCATCGGCGGCGCGGCGATCTCGGACTGGACGCTGGGCATTCCCTTCATGAGCTTCCTCGCCCGGGTGCAGGAGGTGGTGCCGCTCTACGACCTCTATGTGGGGCTGGTGAAGGCGCCCGTCTTCGGCCTGATCGTTGCGTTGAGCGGCTGCTACCAGGGAATGCAGGTGGAGGGTAATGCGGAGGAGGTGGGCCTGCGCACCACGCAGGCGGTGGTGCAGGCGATCTTCATGGTGATCGTGCTCGACGCCTTCTTCGCGGTGTTCTTCACCAAGCTGGGCTGGGCATGATCGACGATCGCCGCGTGCCCGGCTCCGAACCCCTGCCGCCCGCCGAGCCCCGACCCACGGAAATCGAGCCCACCGAACACCGGCCGGCGGAATCGCGGGCCGCCGGCCCCGCCGTGTCGGGGGCGCTGGCCGACATTCCCGAACCCTTTGCGGGCAAGTACCCGATCGTCATCGAGGGCCTGCGCAACTCCTTCGGCGAGCACCTCATCCACGACGACCTGTCGCTCAAGGTCCGCCGGGGCGAGATCCTCGGCGTGGTCGGCGGATCGGGCACCGGCAAGTCGGTGCTGATGCGCTCGATCATCGGCCTGCAGCGCCCGGAAGCGGGCCGGATCGAGGTGTTCGGCCGCGACATCGTCGGTGCAGAGCCCGACGAGGATATCGGCGTGCGCAGCCAGTGGGGCGTGCTGTTCCAGGGCGGCGCGCTGTTCTCGACCCTCACGGTGGCCGAGAACGTCGAGGTCCCGCTCAAGGAGTTCTTCCCCGAGATCGACCCCGAATTGCGGCACGAGATCGCCCGCTACAAGGTCGTCCTCACCGGCCTCCCGGCAGAGGCGGCCAGCAAATATCCGTCCGAACTGTCGGGCGGCATGAAGAAGCGCGCCGGCCTCGCCCGCGCGCTGGCGCTGGACCCGGAACTGCTGTTCCTCGACGAGCCGACCGCCGGCCTCGACCCGATCGGCGCCGCCAAGTTCGACAATCTCACCCGGGAGCTGGCCAGCACCCTGGGGCTCACGGTGTTCCTGATCACCCACGATCTCGATACGCTCTACGCCATCTGCGACCGGGTGGCGGTGCTCGCCGACAAGCAGGTGATCGCGGTCGGCACGATCCCCGAATTGCTGCAAAGCGAACATCCGTGGATCCAGGAATATTTCAACGGCCCGCGCGCGCGCGCCGCCGTCGCCAGCGCCGATCGCGTATCCGCCCAGCGCGCCAGCGGCGGGAAAGCGTTGGACAGACCGGCCAGGCGGGGGGCATAGGGCAGCGCACATGGAAACGCGGGCAAACCATCTCTGGGTCGGGCTGGTCACGCTGCTGCTGCTCGCGGGGCTGGCGCTGTTCTTCATCTGGCTCGCGCGCCTCAGCGCCGCCGAGGAAAAGCAGTACGACATCTTCTTCGAACAATCGGTGGGCGGTTTGGCCAATGGCAGCCAGGTCGCCTATTCCGGCGTGCCGGTCGGGCAGGTGTCCGATATCGACCTGTGGGAAACCAACCCCGAATTCGTGAAGGTTCGCATCAGGGTGAAGGCCGACGCGCCGATCCTCCTCGGCACCACGGCCTCCGTTTCCGCCAGCTTCACCGGCGTCTCGACGATCAGCCTGAACGGCGCCCGGCGCGGGGCCCCGCCGATCAGCTGCGAGACCACGGCCTGCCCCGAAGGCGTGCCGGTCATCCCGCCCGAGCCCGGCGGCCTCGGCGAGATCCTGGCGAGCGCCCCGCTGCTGCTGGAGCGGCTCGCCACCCTCACCGACCGATTGACCCGTGTGCTTTCGGACGAGAACCAGGAATCGATCCAGGGCATCCTCGCCAACACCAACCAGATCAGCCGGCAGCTTACCGCGACCACACCCGAGGTGGAGGAGACGCTGGACGAGCTGCAGGGCACGCTCAACCAGTCGACCGCCACGCTCGCCGCATTCGAAGACACGTTGCGCTCCACCAACCGCCTGCTGGACGAGGAAGGGCAGAGCCTCGCCGACGAGATGCGCACCACGATGCGCGAGGCGCAGCAGGCCGCCAACGCGCTCGAAGGCACGCTGCTGGATGCGCGCCCGGCGGCGAGGGCGCTCACCGAAACCACGCTGCCCGCCGCCAACGCCACGCTGGAGGACCTGCGCCGCACCAGCGCGGCGCTGCGCGCGATCACCGAGAAGGTCGACAACCAGGGTGCCGGCGCGCTGGTGCGCGGCACGCCCCTGCCGGACTACGAACCATGATCGCAAAGGAAGCGCGAGGAATGCGATTTGGCCCGGTTGCGCCCCCATTGCGGTCCGCACGCAAGGCGCTTGCAAAGGCGCTCGGCGCAAGCGGCGGGCGTGCGAAGACCGTCGCTCTGGTGGGCGCGCTGACGCTCGCCGGCTGTGTCAGCATCGGCCCCAAAGTGCCGGAGCGCCTGTACACGCTGACCCCGCTCGCCATCGCCCCCGTCGGCACCGACACCACCGGCGAGCCGAGCGAGGGCCTTGCGGTGCTGGAGCCGACCGCCGTTCAGCGCCTGACCGTCACCCGCGTGCCGGTGATGGTCGACGATGCGAGCCTCGCCTATCTGAAGGACGCGATCTGGGTCGAACGGCCCGCGCGCCTGTTCCAGCGCCTGCTGGCCGAAACGATCCGCGCCCGCGGCAATCGCCTCGTCCTGGCGAACGACGAGCTGCAATATGCGGCGGAAACGAAGCTGTCGGGCCAGCTGGTGGAGATGGGCTACGACGCCCCGACCTCCAGCGCGGTCGTCCGCTACGATGCGGTGCTGCAGCTGTCCGATGGCCGCGTGCTGACGCGTCGCTTCGAACATGCGGTGCCCGGCCTCGCACCGGAGGCCGAGGTGGTCGGCCCGGCGCTCAACCAGGCGGCCAATCAGGTGGCGGCGGACGTCGCGGACTGGGTCGGCTGAGCCCGGGCCAGCACGGCAAAGCGCGCCGCCAGCGCGAACGCCGCCTCGCGCGCGGCACGGGCCGCCGCCGCCTCCGCATCGCGGCCCCATAGCTCGGCCTGCCAGTCCTCCTCGGCATTCACCGCTGCGAACAGGGCGGCCGGCTCCGCCCCAGGCTCCAGCGCTGCCATGCCGACGATCATCGACGCGCCGAGCGGCACAAGCGCCATCAAAGCGGCCAGTTCGAACGCATCCCGCGCCTCCAGCCATTCGCGCAGCCGCGCCAGCGTCGCGGGCGGCTGCGGGCGATGGACCACCCCGCTGATCCGCTCGAAGCGGCAGGACAGGCGGGTCTCGCAAGCGCTCACCAGCGGCTCCCATTGCTCCTGCTGGTGCCGGAACAGGGGCTCCTCCGGGTCGGCGCGATAGCACAGCGTGTCGGTCTCGGCATAAGGCAGCAGCGCCTCGACATGGCCGCGGCGATCGGCCCGCACGCGATCGATGGCGAGATCCGCCAGATCACGCAGGGGGAATGCGCGCGCATCGATCTCCTCCCCTTGGTTGCGCCACTCCTCCGCCAGCGCCTCCGCCAGGGCACGGCTCGGCACCAGCTGCGCCTGCCCGCCCTGGGTGCGCAGCGGCCGCCCGTCGAGCCGGACCTGCCACCCGCCAGCGGCCTCCACCACATCGACCTGGGAGTAGAAGCGCCTCATCGCCGCCGGTTGGAACTCCACCGGCGGGCCAGCAGCGTGGGGGCGAGGAAGGTGCCCACAGCGCCAGCCACCACCAGCGCCATGCCCACAAGGTCTGGCAGAGCCAAGGCATCGGACAGCACCGCCACGCCCGCCAGCAATGCGGCGATGCCGGCGATCCTCACCGCGCTGATCGTCAGGAACCGGCGCTTGGCCGGGTCGAGATCAGCTTCCATCGCGGGCAGCGGAGGGCAGGGGGGAGGCTCGGCAAACAATCATCGCGGCACGACAGATTGGGCGCCGACCCCCTCGGCACAAGCCCTGAGGCCAAGCCCTCCTGCTTCTTCCCCGTCCCGCCGTGCGCCCGAACGGCTCATGCGCCGCAGCGACCCACCGCTTCGGAAGCTACCGAAGTCGATTCAGCGGGAGGCCGACTCGGCGCCCCGCACTTTCGATAAGCGCCGCCTCAGCTCAGGACGGCGCGTGCCGATTCGCCCCGGCGGCGCATGACGGCGCCGATCGCGCCGAAGCCCAGCAGGAGCATCATCCACGTCTCGGGTTCCGGCACCGCGGAAACACCGACGGTCCGTACGAAGGCGCAGCTCGGATCGCCGGACGCGCACGTCTCCGCCAGATTGTAGAAGGAGATCGGCACGAGGGCATCGTTGAAGGCGAAGCTGACGAGGCCGATACTGCTGATCGTGTACTGCCCCTGCGCAGAAGAGCCGGCAAGCGGAACGAGGGTCCCGATGTCGAGCGACACGGACTCGCCCGGATTCAGCAGCAGGTTGGCCGGCAGTCCCTGGCCGAACCGGAAGTTGTAATCGTTGGGCGCCTCGCTGCATGGCCAGAAGTCGAACGTTCCCCCGCAACCGACGAACTGCGTGGTCACAACCTGGCTGATGTCCGCCAGTTCGAACCCGCTGGCCAGCTCGGCCGAAAAGACGCTCAGGTCGAGCCCCTGCACGATGCTGCCATCGGAAACCTGGAACGCTTCCGATCCGATGTTCTGCAAGGTGGCCGTGACCGCGATCGTTTCGGCGGACGATGCCGTGCCGGTCTGGTTGTCGTAAGTCAGCGACAACAGGGTGGCGGCCGACGCAGAGTGACCGGCGCAGAGTGCAGCGACGGTGAAGAGGAAGGGAGCGAGCCGCAACTGGGCCTCCTAGCGGTAAAGTGTTGTGCGTTAATAGATGTGAACCTGAGTTTGGGCCGAATCAAGTGCGACGATTCGGCACCCTCGTCCCGATACGGGACTTTACGTAGTCTGTCCCGAGATGACACTTGGCTGCCTGATTTTCGGTGCCCGACCCGTCCCGAAACGGTGCCAATCGTGCGGGCTGACCCGCTGCGCCCGCCGCCCCGCTGCACTCCCGCCAGCCGGTGGGGCCAGTCCCCGCGACTCGCCGCCTTCCGGAGCTTCCGCAGGGCAACCGCGCCTCGATCGAATCGTTCTACGGCGGCCCAAGAGGGGCTGCCGCCGCGACCGTCCCGCTCGAAGCGGGACCGGCGCCGCGCCGCCCGCTAGCGCCCGGCCGCAGGCGCGGATCAGCGCCGCCCTTTTGCGCCGGGGCCCTTCGTGCCGCTTCCCTTCGGCCCGGCGCTCGCCGCCGCGCCGCGCTGGCGCCGTTCGCCGCGGCGGCCCTTGCGGACCTGCTTGGCATGGGCCTTGGCCGCCTGCTTCTTCTCCGCGCGGCTGCGCTCGGGCCGCGGAGCCTCGGGCGTGGCGTCGCTCAGCGCCAGATCGAAGCCAAGCTGTGTCATGCTCGCCGCGAAATGCTCGGGCAGTTCGGCGGTCGCATCCAGCGTGCCGCCCTTCGGCGCGTCGATGATCAGCCGCCGCGCATGAAGGTGCATCTTGCGGCTGACGGAGCCGGTCAGGAACGCATCCTGCCCGCCATATTTGCCGTCGCCCACGATCGGGTGGCCGATGGCCGCCATGTGCACGCGCAGCTGGTGGGTCCGCCCGGTCAGCGGCTGCAGCTCCACCCAGGCGGCGCGATTGCCGGCGCGGTCGACCACCCGATAGCGGGTCTTGGCCGGCTGGCCGTTCTCCTCGTCCACATGCATCTTCTCGCCGCCCGTGCCCGGCTGCTTGGCGAGCGGCGCCTCGATCACCCCGTCCGCGATCTCCGGCACGCCGACCACCAGCGCCCAGTAGATCTTCTTCGCGGAACGGCCCGAGAAGCGCTTGGAGAAGAACGCCGCGCTGCCCGGCGTGCGCGCCACCAGCAGCACCCCGCTCGTGTCCTTGTCGAGCCGGTGGACCAGGCGCGGGCGCGGCTCGCCCTCGGCGGCATAGGCGTCGAGCAGCCCGTCCACATGCTGGCGCATCCCCGTGCCCCCCTGCGTGGCGAGGCCCGGCGGCTTGTTGAGCACCAGCGCCGCATCGGTCCGGTGGATCAGCATGGCTTCGGCCTCGGCGCGCTGTTCCGTGCTCAATTCGGGCCGTTCGCGGGGCTGCGCGGCGGGCAAAGCGCCCCCGGGCGGCACGCGCAGCACCTGCCCCGTCGCCAGCCGGTCGGCCGGCGTGGCCCGTGCCCCATCCACCCGCAGCTGCCCGGTCCGCGCCCAGCGCGACACGGTGGCGAAGTTCACCTCCGGCAGATGGCGCTTGAACCAGCGGTCCACGCGAATGCCCTCGTCATCCGCGCCCACGGTGAACTGGCGCACCGCCTGCCCGGCGCGACCTTGCGGCGTGGGCCCGCTCATCCGACCAGCCGCATGATCGTCATCCCGAAGAACAGCCCCGAAATCCCCAGCCCCACCGACAGGATCAGGTACAGCGCCGCGAAGCTGAACTGCCCCCGCTGGATCAGCAGCACCATCTCCAGGCTGAAGGCGGAAAAGGTGGTGAACCCACCCAGCAGCCCCACGCCGGCCAGCAGCCGCAATTGCTCGCTCCCGGCGCCGTGCCGTGTCAGCCACCCGGCGAGCACGCCCATCAGCACGCTGCCGATCGCATTGGCCGCCAGCGTCGCCCACGGAAACAGGCTAACCATCGCCGGCCCCATCCACCAGGTCATCGCCCGGCCCAGCTGGTAACGCAGCAGCGCGCCTATCCCCCCGCCGAGCGCGACGTGGAGCGAGGCCATCAGGGGCGGGGGTGGTTCCATGCCCCCGCGCTTAGCCGCCGCCGGGCGAGTGCGAAAGGGCCGCCGCGAAAGGCCGTCGCGAAAGGGCCGCCCGCGAAAGACCTGCCGCACCCAATCGCCGCTGCGCCCGATTGCCGCCGCAGCTTGCCTTGCACGCGCCAATCCCCTACAGGCCCCGCGTTGCGTGCCGGTCCGGAACGGATTCGGCGCCATTGTCATTTGTTGAAAACACAGGTTCAATCGTGGGGAGCATGGTGCGCTGGTGCCGGCGCGCTTCCCGGCCGAAGTGAAAGAGGTGGCGTCCCTTTATGCAGATCATGGTCCGCGATAACAATGTCGAGCAGGCTCTCCGCGCGCTCAAGAAGAAGCTGCAGCGCGAAGGCGTCTATCGCGAGATGAAGCTGCGCCGCCATTACGAGAAGCCCAGCGAGAAGCGCGCGCGCGAGAAGGCCGCCGCCGTCCGCCGCGCCCGCAAGCTGGAACGCAAGCGCGTCGAGCGCGACGGGGGCCGCTAAGACCCTCTTGCAAGAGGGCGCACCGCGTCCTCCTGCGCCCTTGCAGCCGGCTTCCAACGTGGCTGCAACCCGCTTGTAACAGCCGGTCGGATCGGCCAGAGCGGGCGCGGCCCTGGGGGCTCGCGTTGCCCCCGCGCTGTCGTCGCGCTGCTTCGTTGTTCGGGACTTTGCCATGACCGAGATCACCCGCGTTCCGCTCCAGCCGCTGCCCAAGGGCTCGTTGACGAAGCTGTGGCTCGGCATTGCGGCCGCGGTGCTGGTCGCTGCGGGCGTCGCCTGGGCCGCCGCGCCCGATTTCGACACCCTCGCCAACGGCGTGACGATGGAAACCATCGAGGCGGGCGAGGGCGACAGCCCCGGCGCTACCGATTTCGCCCTGGTCAATTATCGCGGCACCCTGCCGGACGGCACGGTGTTCGACGAGGGGCAGCAGGTGCCGATGCAGGTCGATCAGGTCGTGCCCGGCTTCTCCACCGCGCTGCAGGCGATGCAGCCGGGCGGCCGTTATCGCGTGCAAATCCCCGCCGAGCAGGCCTATGGCGCCGATGTGCCTCCGGGCGGCCCGATCCCGCCGAACACCGACCTGACCTTCGAGGTCGACCTCATCGAACACCGCACGCGCGAAGAGGTCATGCAGATGCAGCAGCAGATGATGCAGCAGCAGATGATGCAACAGATGCTGCAGGGCCAAGGCGCTGCCCCCGGCGCGCCGGGTGCCCTGCCGGGCCAGGCTCCGGCCGGCCCGCCGCCGGCGCAGTAATCCCCGCCGGGCCGCGGCTTGAAGCACGCCCGGGCGGCTGCTAGCCCGCTCGCATCTCCATGATGTCGCATTTGCCCGGAAAGGCCGCCAACATGTCCGTCGACCATGTCTGTTGATCGGGCCATTGTCGCGAAGATCGCCTCGCTCGCCCGCATCCGCATGGACGATGCGGCGCTCGATCGCATGGTACCCGAACTGAACGCCATCCTCGGCTTCGTCGAACAACTGGGCGAGGTCGACGTCACCGGCGTGGAGCCGATGACCGCCGTGATCCCGCAGAGGCTGCGCCTGCGCGATGACGTGATCGACGCCGACCCGCTGACCGGCGGCGGCGTGCGCGAGCAGGTCCTCGCCAACGCCCCGGCCGCCGAGCACGGCTTCTTCGGCGTGCCCAAGGTGATCGAATGACCGCGCTCAACGAACTCGGCGTCCGCGCTATCCGCGACGGCGTGGCTGCCGGCGACTTCACCGCCCGCGAAGTGGCCGAGGCCTGCAACGCGGCGGTCGAGGCGGCCAGCGCCCTTAACGCGTTCATCATCGCCACGCCCGAACGTGCGCTCGAAGCCGCCGACAAGGTCGATGCCGACCGCGCCGCGGGCCGCGAACTCGGGACCATGGCCGGCGTGCCGATCGGCATGAAGGACCTGTTCGCCACCAGAGGCGTGCAGACCACCGCCGCCAGCCACATCCTCGAAGGCTTCGTGCCCGAGTATGAGAGCACCGTCAGCCAGAAGCTGTGGGACGCCGGCGCGGGCATGCTGGGCAAGCTCAACCTCGATCAGTTCGCGATGGGCTCGTCCAACGAGACCTCCTATTTCGGCAACGTCTCCTCCCCCTGGCGCAAGGAAGGCAGCAACGCCGCGCTGGCCCCCGGCGGCTCCTCCGGCGGAAGCAGCGCCGCGATCTCCGCCCGCCTGTGCCCGGCGGCGACCGGCACCGACACGGGCGGATCGATCCGCCAGCCCGCCGCGCTCACCGGCATTTGCGGCATCAAGCCGACCTATGGCCGCTGCAGCCGCTGGGGCATCGTCGCCTTCGCCTCCTCGCTCGATCAGGCCGGCCCGATGGCGCGCAGCGTGGAAGATTGCGCGATCATGCTGCAGGCGATGGCCGGCTTCGACTCCAAGGACTCGACCAGCCTCGACCTGCCCGTGCCCGATTGGAGCGCCGCGCTGGACGCTGACCTCAAGGGCAAGCGAGTCGGCATCCCGCGCGAATACCGCATGGAGGGCACCGACGAAGCGATCCTGAAGAGCTGGGACGCCGGCATCGGCTGGCTGCGCGACGCCGGCGCCGAGATCGTCGACATCTCCCTGCCGCACACACGATACGCGCTGCCCGCCTACTACATCATCGCGCCGGCAGAGGCCTCGTCCAACCTCGCCCGCTACGATGGCGTCCGCTACGGCCTGCGCGACCTGCCGGACGGTGCCAATCTGCAGGACATGTACGCCGCCACCCGCGCCGCCGGCTTCGGCGAGGAGGTCAAGCGCCGCGTCCTGATCGGCACCTACGTGCTCTCGGCCGGGTTCTACGACGCCTATTACACACAGGCGCAGAAGGTGCGCGCACTGGTCGCCCGCGACTTCGAGGAAGCGTGGGCGAATTGCGACGTGATCCTCGCGCCCACCACCCCCAACGCCGCCTTCGCGCTCGGCGAAAAGCTCGACGACCCGCTGGCGATGTACCTCAACGACGTGTTCTCGGTGCCCGCCAGCCTCGCCGGCCTCCCCGCAATGAGCGTCCCCGCCGGCCTCGACCCCGACGGCCTGCCGCTCGGCCTGCAGGTGATCGGCAAGCCTTTCGACGAGCAAAGCGTGCTCAACGCAGGCCTCGCCATCGAGCAGCGCGCCGGGTTCACCGCCAAGCCTGAGAGGTGGTGGTGAGTAAGCCGTCGATTGACAGTGGCGAGTTGACTGCATTCGTTGCCGCTACACTGAAGGCCATTGCTGCCGGTGTGGAGGAGGCGGCCGACCAGACGTCCGTTCAAGTCGACGAGTTTATCTACTCCTATGATAATGCCTGAGACGGTCAGCTTCGACGTGGCAGTCTCGGCAAAGAGAAGTTCGTCGACCGGAGGCGGTCTGTCGGTTCAGATCGCGTCTATTTTCACCGGAGACGGGAAAGTGTCACGGGACCATGGGGCTGAGGAAGTCTCGCGGATCGCCTTCGACGTGAAATGGCGATCTGTCGAAAGGGTCTCGAGATCAGTTGGTGAACCCACTGGCCGCTATGATGAGCTTCGTAATGACTAACACCACCTACCGCATCCACGGCGCCACGGGCGAATGGGAGGTCGTCATCGGCCTTGAAGTCCACGCGCAGGTCACCAGCAACGCCAAGCTGTTCTCCGGCGCCGCCACCGCCTTCGGCGCCGAGCCCAACAGCCAGGTCTCGCTCGTCGATGCCGCCATGCCCGGCATGCTCCCGGTGCCCAATCGCGAGTGCATCCGCCAGGCGGTGCGCACCGGCATGGCGATCGAGGCGCAGATCAACCGCTGGAGCCGGTTCGACCGCAAGAACTACTTCTATGCCGACCTGCCGCAGGGCTACCAGATCAGCCAGCTCTACCACCCGCTGGTGGGCGAGGGCTCGCTGACCATCGAGGCGGACGAGAAGGCCGGCATCGGCGAGGACAAGGTGATCGGCATCGAGCGCATCCATGTCGAGCAGGACGCCGGCAAGCTGATGCACGACCAGCACCCCGCCATGAGCTACGTCGACCTCAACCGCAGCGGCGTCGCGCTGATGGAGATCGTCAGCCGGCCGGACATGGCCTCGCCAGCCGAAGCCGGCGCCTATCTGCGCAAGCTGCGCGCGATCCTCCGCTATGTCGGCAGCTGCGACGGCAACATGGAGGAAGGCTCCATGCGCGCCGACGTCAATGTCAGCGTGCGGAAGGCCGGCGATCCGCTCGGCACCCGCACCGAGACCAAGAACGTCAATTCGGTTCGCTTCGTCATGCAGGCGATCGAGCACGAGGCCCGCCGCCAGGTGGACGTGCTGGAGGACGGCGGCGCCATCGTCCAGGAAACCCGCCTGTTCGACCCTGGCACCGGCACCACCCGCTCGATGCGCTCCAAGGAAGACGCGCACGACTACCGCTACTTCCCCGATCCGGACCTGCTGCCGCTGGAACTCGACGAGGCGTTCCTCGACGAATGCCGCGAATCGCTGCCTGAACTGCCCGACGCCAAGCGCCGCCGCTATGTCGAGCAGCTCGGCCTCTCCGCCTACAACGCGGCTGTGCTGACGGCCGAGGTCGAGACCGCCCGCTGGTTCGAGGCGCTGCTGCTGGCCAGCGCCAGTGCGCAGGGCAAGAGCCCCGCCGAACTGGCCAAGCAGGCGGCCAACTGGCTGATCTCCGACCTGTTCGGCGCGCTCAACAAGGCCGGCCACGCGCTGGAAAACTCGCCGGTCACCCCGGAGCGCGGTGCCGAGCTGCTGGCGCTGGTGGGCAAGGGCACGATCTCGGGCAGCATCTCCAAGCAGGTGCTCGAGACCATGATCGAGACCGGCGATGCCCCGGGCACCATTGTCGAGCGCGAGGGGCTGAAGCAGGAGTCCGACACCGGCGCCATCGAGGCGGCCGTGGACCAGATCCTCGCCGCCAACGCCGACAAGGTCGAGCAGTACAAGGGCGGCAAGCAGGCCTTGTTCGGCTTCTTCGTCGGCCAGACGATGAAGGCGATGCAGGGCAAGGCCAACCCGCAGGTGGTCAACGAGGTGCTCAAGGCAAAGCTGGGATAGCCGCTCCGGCGGTTGGCTGAAGATCCGCGTCGGGCGGAACTGCCGCACCGCCTTGGTATCGGACCAGGACAGCCGATCTTGCCGGCAGCAGCCCATTCCCCGCGTGCGTGGCAACAGACCTCGTTTCCCGAGATCACAGGGCGGTCAACCTCGACAGCATCTTCCTGCCGAGCGGCGCCTCCAGCACCACCCTCTTGCGAGCAGCCCGCCCGTGCCACCTGGCCGATGATGTCGATGGTGCCGGGGGGGGGGGGGGGGCGCGGGCGGGCCGGCGGGAGAGCGCGGTCGCGGCTGGCGCACCCGCTCGAGCCCGATACGCACCCGCTCTCCGTCACCGCCTCACCCGCCGACTTCCGCCGCCGCCCGGCGCACGTCCCCCCGGCTAAGCTCGGCCGCTCAGCCGCCGACCCGCAGCAGCTTCTCTCCCATGCGAATCTCGCGCCCCTCGCTGAGCCCCGCCACCGGCGCGCAATGGGGCGGGGCGAGGACGACGATGGTCGAGCCATGTTCGAACCAGCCCATCTCCTCTCCCTTGGCGAAGCGCGCGGTGCACGGCTCCACCCGTGCGCCGCCGGCCCGCACCGGCCGCTCGCCCAGCCAGGGCAGGCGGATGCTGGCGACCAGCACCGCCGCCACCGGCACCAGCACCAGCCGGGTGCCGCCAACCTCGCCTGCGCCCTCCAGCCGAATGGTGATGGGCGCGCGCTCGTTCTTGCAGAACAGCCGCTCGATCCGCTTCAGCGCGATCGGGTTCACGTTCCAGGTGTCGCCGGCGATGTAGCGCACCTGCTCGACGGCGAGGTCGTGCGGCGCGTGGAAGCGGTGGTACATGCCCGCCGTCAGCCGCAGCGTCACGAACCACCCGCCCTCCAGCCGCGCCGCCTCCTCCCCCGATCCGAGCAGTTCCGCGATGGGGTAGGGCGCGCCCTTGATCTGGCAGGCGGTGCCGTTCTCGATCCGCCCGAACGCGCCGACGATCGCGTCGCAGGGAGAGGTCACGGCCGCCGGGTCCGGATCGACCCGCCGCGCCCCGTGGCGCAACTCGCGGATGAAGGCCGCGTGCAGCGACCGGAACCGCCGCTCCTTCGAATCGCTCAGGTCGACATCGCAGAACAGCCGCCACAGGGCGATGGAGGCTGCGCGCACCGGGGCGAACTCCACCTTGCTGAACCGGCCCATGAAGCGCGTCAGCGCATAGCGCGGAATCCGGTTGGTGAGCAGGAAATTGACATTCTCCTGACCCAGAACTGTCCGAAGCGAGGCGCGCATGTTCACGCGGCGCCTGATCGCCGCATGTCGAAGGGAGCGCAATGGTGCGCGCGAGATTGTTGGCCGGTCTCCTCAAGATCGGCGCCGGAGCCGCGGCCGCCGCCTTTGTCGGCAACCGCGCCGAGGAGCGCCTGCGCCTCTCGCGCGCCAAGCACCGCTCGCTGACCGGCCATGTGCGGATGGGCAAGCGCGTCGCCGGGCTGATCCCGTTCTACGAGTTCGACCGAAGCGCCTTCTTCCAGGCCGACGGTGCCCCGGCCGAGGTCGCCGCCCGCCGCGAAGCCGGCTTCGCCCGCCTCTCCGCGCTCTACCGCGAGCGCTTCCCGAAGACCGCCGCCCTTGCCGCCGAGATGCGCGAGGCCATCCCCGACATCGCCTTCACCAGCCGCTACCGTGTGCCGTTCCCGTTCAGCCGCGTGGTGCGCGAACAGCTGCCGAGCGGCAGCTTCTACCAGAGCGCCGAGGGCGTGATGCTGACCGACCTCGACGGCAACCGCTTCTACGATTGCACCGGGTCCTATGGCGTCAACCTGCTCGGCACGGACGCCTACCGCCGGATGGTGGCACAGGGCATCGCCGCCACCGATTCGCTGGGGCCGGTCCTGGGCGGGTTGCACCCGGTCACCGCGGATAATGTGCGGCGCTTGCAGGCGCTGAGCGGGCTCGATGCGGTGTCGTTCCATATGTCGGGCACGGAGGCGGTGATGCAGGCGGTGCGCCTCGCCCGCTATCATACGCGGCGCAGCCATGTGGTGCGCTTCGCCGGCGCCTATCACGGCTGGTGGGGTGACGTGCAGCCCGGCATCGGCAACCCGGTGCCGGCCGACAAGACCTACACGCTGGCGGACATGAGCGACGAGACTTTGGAGGTGCTCGCCACCCGCCGGAACATCGCCTGTGTGCTGGTCAACCCGTTGCAGGCGCTGCACCCCAATGTGGGCGCTGCCGGCGATTCGGCGCTGGTCGATTCGAGCCGCCGCGCCGGTGCCGGAGGGGAGGGCGTCGATCGCGCCGCCTATTCCACTTGGCTCGCGCGCCTGTCCGACACCTGCCGCAAGGCCGGCATCGTGCTGATCGTGGACGAGGTGTTCACCGGCTTCCGCCTGGCGAAGGGCGGCGCCTGCGAATATTTCGGCGTGCGACCGGACCTCGTCACCTATGGCAAGACGCTGGGCGGGGGCCTGCCCGTCGGGGTGCTGTGCGGCCGCGCGGACCTGATGCGCCGGTACCGCGAGGACCGCCCGGCCGACATCTGCTTCGCGCGCGGGACCTTCAATTCCCACCCATACGTGATGGGCGCGATGGACGCGTTCCTTTCCTGGCACGCCAGCGCAGAGGCGGACGCCGCCTATCGAGGGCTCGACGAGCGCTGGAACGAGCGCGCCGCCACCCTCAACGCGCGCCTCGCCGCCGAGGGCCTCTCCCCTCGCGTCGCGAACCTCGGCACGGTGTGGTCGCTGTTCTACACCCGGCCGTCGCGCTACAACTGGATGCTGCAATATTACCTGCGCGCAGAGGGGTTGGCGCTCGGCTGGACCGGCACCGGGCGGCTGATCTTCAGCCTCGCTTATGGCGGTGCGGAATTCGCCGAGGTTGCCGACCGGATCGTCGCCGCCGCCCGGGCGATGGAGCAGGATGGCTGGACCTGGGCTCCCGAAGGGGCCGACAACCGCACGATCAAGCGCCAGATCCTGCGCGAGATGCTCGGGCGCCGCCTGCGGAGCGCCGGCTGAGGCAGGAAACACCCGCTCCCCGGATCGCCACCACCTGCCTGCAAGGCGGCGGCTTCAGCGCGGCGAGGTGAAGCCGCGCGCACGATATTGGCTCGGCCCCGCTTCCTGCCCGCGGCTGGGCGCATCGGGATTGCTGGCGCCGGTGGCCGGATCGGCGGCGATTTCCAGGGGGAGGGCGTCGGGCGGACCGGATGCGATTCGAGCGGTTTGCACGGATGCGCAACAGCCCTGCTCCAGGTTTGGAAGGGCAACGGAGGGCCTTTGCACCGGCCTTGCAGGTCCGATTCGGAGAGATTTGCGCGGGAGGCTGCTCGCAGGCGCTAATCAGGGGAGGCGCGGGTGAGTGCCCTGCTTGCGGGGTGCCTCGATCATCGCCGCTGGGAAGGATGCCGAGGCGAGCGCGCGGCCGAACACCTGCATCCGCGCGAGATCGCCTCCGGTATTGGAGGACGACCGCCGGAGGGCTGGGGGGCGTTCCGCGGTGGCTTTGCAGAGGTTGGGCCCATGGCGGCACGGGGCAGCGGACCGCGAGGGCGCCTGCCGCTCTCGGGTGAGTGATCGGGCAGCGCGCTCGCCGGCCAGCGCTGCACTTGCCCGAATGGGTGTGTCGGCGGGGCGGCCTCAATCAACCATCGCGAAGCCGGGCGGCCGGTAAGCCTCCGCAACGGAGCAAGTCCGGGGAGTCGCTCGCTACGGAACCGGTTATGCGCTTTCCGGGAGGCGGGCTGAGGGCCGCTTCTCTTCTTCTGGCGAGACCCGGCGCTGACCGGACAAGGACGAGACGCACGATGACGATGGCCTATTCTGCGGCGGGGCAGCGGATCGCTTGGGGGCCGCGCGAGGCCGAGGCGGCGCTGGACGCCGCCCTCCTGACGCAGACGGGTCTGCTCGCCACGTTGATCACGGCGCGGCGTGCGAGCGGCAGCAGCCCGTTCCTGGGACCGGCGGAGTTGACGCGCCTCGTCCGGTCACAGCGGTCGCTGCTCGCCCCTGCAGCAGCGTAGGTCGCGAGCCATAGCGCCATTTCGCCCCTCCGCTTTGCCTGCTGACCCGACTGGTGCGACAGGCGTGCGTAGCTTTCAGAGGACCTCCGCCCCCGCGATCTCCGAACCTCGACCCGGGTGCAGGCTCAAAGGCGATCCGCCGGCGCATTCGAGCTGCGCCTCGTCCGGATCGGCATCATTCCTCCGCGTGAGCCGACCACGCAGATCATCGCCGCAGCTGGCGCTCACGCGATGAAAGCCGCACTGCAATCGCGCCGCCGCTCCGTCTGTTGACGGGTGGACAGGTCCGAGTGCCCGATCGACATGACGGCAAGACCGATCAGAAGCGCGGCGGCAAGGCTCAGGACTAAGTGCGCGCATCGGGCTCAATCAGCGCCAGCATCATGGTTGCGGAACCGCCGGGCTCTGCCGTCCGTTCACCCCCGCCATGGCCACAAGCCCTTCCACGGTTCCCGACACGCTGATCTTCGTCGATGACGAGATGCCCGGCATCACCCGTCGCAAGGCCGGGCGCGGCTGGGCCTTTTACGATCCCAGGGGCGAGCGGATCACCGACCGCGACGAGATCGACCGGCTCAATGCGGTGGGCCTGCCGCCCGCCTACACGGATGCCTGGTACTGCCCGGCGGAAAACGGCCACCTGCTCGCCACCGGCATCGATGCCAAGGGGCGCAAGCAATATCGCTACAATCCCCATTTCCGCTCCCAGCGCGAATGCGAGAAGTTCGATTCGTGCCGCACGTTCGGCGAGCTGCTCCCGCTCGTCCGCAAGCGGGTGGAGCAGGACCTCGCCGGCCGCAACGTCACCCGCGAGCACGCCATCGCCAGCATCGTGCGCCTGCTCGATCTCGGCGTGATCCGCATCGGCAACGAGGCCTATGCGAAAAGCAACGACAGCTACGGCGCGACCACCCTGCGGCAGGACCATGCCGTGGTGAAGGGCGGCACGCTCAAGCTCAAGTTCCGCGCCAAGAGCGGCAAGGAGCGGCAGGTGTCGATCACCGACCGCCGCCTCGCTCATTTCGTGCGCAAGATGCAGGATCTGGAAGGCCAGCACCTGTTCCAGTACGAGGGCGACGATGGCGAGGTCCACCATGTCGGATCGAGTGAGGTGAACCACTACCTGTCCGAAACGATGGGCGAGCGCTTCACCGCCAAGAACTTCCGCACCTGGCATGGGAGCGCGGTGGCGTTCTGCCTGCTGGCGCGGGCCAAGGGCACGCTGACGATCAAGGCGCTGATGGAGGAAGTGTCCGAAAAGCTGGGCAACACGCCGGCCATCGCCCGCAAGAGCTACGTCCACCCGGCCGTGGTGGCGCTGGTCGACCGGCAGATCGCCTGGCGCAAGGACCTGAAGCTGCCGCGCAAGACCCGCTGGATGAGCCGCGAGGAACGCGGGCTCCTGCAGCTGCTGGAGGAGAGCCCGCCGGCCGAGGAATTGCTGGCCGCCTGAGGCGCGTTTCTGCCCGCGGCCCGCCGTGCCGGGCCGCCCTTTCTCGGGCGCGCGCGGAACCACTCTGGCCAGCGCTGCTTGCAGGAGGACGGGTCGCCTGCAGCCGGGCCGCCGATCGCGCCGGCTGCGCGGAGAACCGGGAAATGGCAGCGCCCACATCGGACGGGCAACCCGACCCGAGCCGGCCCTTATGGCCGCCGGGCGCAGCAACACGAGGAGATCGCCATGGCGCAAGGACCAGGAACACGCAGGCGGGGACCGCTGATCTGGGTGGTGATCGCCATCGCGGTGATCTCGCTCGCCTACTTCCTCTATGGCGGGTTCGGCGGCCCCGACCCGGCGCCGCAGGAGGAGGAGCAAGGCATCGAGATGCGCGAGGACATCGACAACGTGGTGATCGACGGCGAAGTGCAACCGCCCGCCGCCGAACGCCAGCAGCGCGTCGGCCAGCCGTAACCGGCGGCGGGGTCGACAGCGGAACGGCTCGCAGCCAGCCTCGGCGGCTCCGCAGCGAAGGCGCCGCTCCGCCCGCTCGTTGGCCGAAGCCGCCGCGCCGAGCTCAACCCGGGTGCCGGGCCAGCGCCCGCGATCCGGCTCGGGTTGCACCGACGAGGGCTCCGCAGGTCGGGCGTGTTACACGCGGGTGGGCGCTGGGCGCTGGGCCGAGCGCATGGTCCCGCCGCCTGCAATCCTGAGCGAAGTGCCCGGCGGGGCGACGGTTCAGCCGCCGCCGCCAGCTTCGCTCAGTCCAGCCGCAGCACCCAGCCGTGCGGGTCGGGCGCGGTGCCGCGCTGGATCGCGACCAGCCGCTCGCGCAGGCGCTGGGTGGTCTGCCCTGGGCCGCCCGAGCCGATGGTGAACGTTCCGTCCAAGCTGGCCACCTGGCCGACCGGCGTCACCACCGCGGCGGTGCCGCAGGCGAAGCTTTCCACCAGCCGCCCGCTCGCCGCATCCGCGCGCCACTGGTCGAGGCTGTAGCGCTCCTCGCGCACATTCAGCCCCTCCTCGCGGGCGATGCTCAGCAGGCTCTCGCGGGTGATGCCGGGCAGGATCGTGCCGGTGAGTGGCGGGGTGATCATGCTGCCGTCGTCGAACACGAAGAACAGGTTCATGCCGCCCAGCTCCTCGATCCAGCGGCGCTCGGCCGCGTCGAGGAACACGACCTGGTCGTGCCCGCGCGCGATCGCCTCGGCCTGCGGCACCAGGCTGGCGGCGTAGTTCCCGCCGCACTTGGCCGCACCGGTGCCCCCGGGCGCGGCGCGGGTGTAGTCGCTCGCCACCCAGATGGAGACCGCCGGCGCGCCGGACTTGAAGTAATTGCCCGCCGGGCTGGCGATGGTGAGAAAGGTGTAGTGCTTGGCCGGCCGCACGCCGAGGAACGGCTCGCTGGCGAACATGAACGGCCGCAGATAGAGCGAGCCGCCCTCCACCTTGGGAAACCAGTCGCGGTCGGCGAGGGAAAGCTGCCGCACCGCTGCGACGAAGGCGTCTTCCGGCAGTTCGGGCATGGCGAGGCGCCGGGCCGAGAGGTTGAAGCGGCGGGCGTTCTCGTGCGGGCGGAACAGCGCCATCGTGCCGTCGGCGAGGCGATAGGCCTTCAGCCCCTCGAAGATCTCCTGCGCATAATGGAGCACCGCCGCCGCCGGATCGAGGCTGATCGGCTCGCGCGGGCCGAGCGTGGCATTGTGCCAGCCCTTCCCCTCGCTCCACTCGATCCGCACCATGTGATCGGTGAACACCTTGCCGAAGCCCGGATCGGCGATGGCATCCGCGCGGCTGTCGCCCGGAACCGGGGCGGGGTGGGGCAGGCGGGCGATGTCGAGCGGCGGTGTGGATGCGGGCGCGTCGGCCATGGGTCGTGCTTCTCCTTGCCGCCAGCGGTTAAGGCGCGCGCGAGGGAGAGGCAAGGGCGCGCGCGGCCGGCACGCCTCCGCCTGCGCGGGAAAAAGCCCCGGGGAGCAGGATCGGCCGGCTCGGGACAGCCGCGCCGGCCGGTGCCGACAACGTGCCGGTCAGCGCCGGGCCGGATAGTGCGACCCCAGCCGGGGCGAGGCATCGGCGAGAACCTTCCGCGAGACGAGGAACAGGAGCGCCATGCCCGCCAGCTCGCCGCCATCTTCCAGGATCAGGAGCGGCGAATCGAGCCACTCGAAGACCTTGATCGCCATGGTGTGCAAGGCGTCCACGAAGACCGCGAAGAAGGCGATCACCGCGATCATCAGCCACAAGGCCAGATGGCCGGCGCGTTCCTCGCCCGTGGCGCGAGCATGGGTGAGCAGCAGGACCACGGCCAGGCACGCCCCAAGGGCCAGGGCGAAGATCACCTCCCCGCCCCGCGAATGGTCGTACCAGATGAGGCTGCCCATGTGCTCGTGGATGGTAAGCGCATCGTCGAGCGCGAGGTAGGCGATCAGCAGCGCCAGCGGCACGAACACGGCGCGCCTGGCGAAGATGCCGGCCAGCAACAACATCGCCGCAGAGGTCGACAGCAACGCATATTCGACGAGCTCCGAAATGCCGCCATCGCTATTCAGTTGCAGCCTGTCGGGATCGTCGAACGCGCCCGGCATGGATATTGCGAAAAGGTGCAGCGTAACCAGCCCGATGACGAGCAGGACCACCAGCGGGAGGAGTGGCGAGCGAAGGGCCTCTTTCACGAGTTTCAACGCATCGCGAAGTTCGCGGCGCGCGCGTTCAACTGTCATCATTGTGTCACAATGACGGATCGGCCGGATTAAGCAACCCGCCGTCCCGTTTTAAGGGGCAGCGCGAGCAATCCTCGCGACGGCTCAGCCCCAACCTGCTGGCCCGCCAGTGCCGGGCACAAATGAGAAGGGCGGCCCCGCCATCGGCAGGACCGCCCTTCGCATGGTCAGCGGCCGGAAGTGCCGCCCACGAAGCCTTTATCGGTGGTGAAAATCAGAACCGATAATGCTCCGCGCGGAACTGTACCGACCTCCCTGCTGAACCATGAGACATCGGATCACCTCCTTTCGCGCTTGAGAGCCAAGACCTGCCGTATCACCGGCGGCCAAGCCCGCGTTCACCGCTGGCCTGCGCCGATATTTGAGTCGCCGAGCCCTACAAAGCAAGCCTTGTTTCGATCTTTTTCCCCGTCATAGTAGAGCCTTCGCGCCGGCCTCGCGCGGCCGCACCGAGCGCGCGGCCCGGCCTCCGCCCGGCCCCGGCAGTCCATCAGGCAAGCGTCGCACCATGGCCCACGCGCCGCCCGAGGCCGGCCGCCGCCGCGAACCCCGCCCGGCCGGGCCGGAGCGGCCCGCGCACGGTCATCGGCGGAGCGGCGGCAGCGTCAGCGGCAATCCTCGATCACCCGTGTCACTTCGGGCCATGCCGGCAGATAGAGCGTCGGCAAGCCCTGCACGCTCACTCCGAAGCGCCCCTTGGAGAAAGCCATCGCATCGAGCAGCGGGTCGCGCGCGGGCAGAAGCGCCGCGATCGCGCCCGCGCGCGAGGTGGCGGGCAGCGTGCGTTCGACACTTTCGGTCAGGACCCGCAGGGCCTGCGCGCCCTCTCCACGGCGCAGCAGCGCCACCTGTCCACCACCTTCGCATACCAGCTCGAACAGCGGCGACTCGCCCGGAGCGGCGAAACTGGCCCGCGTGGTGGTGCCGGCCCGGCGATAGTGCCAGTCGCCCGGGTTCTGCGGCGCGTCCATCCAGTTCTCGTAGGTGGGCGTGGGCACCTCCACGGCGATGGGCGGCGGCGCGGGCGGCGGCGGCGCCGGTGTCGCGGCGGGCGGGGGTGGGGCCGGCGCGGGTTGCGGCACGCTCGGCACGCACCCGCCCACCATCAGGCAGGCGAGCGCCGCCGAGGCCGCGCACAGGCCGAGCCCAGCCAGGGCGAGCGGGCGGCGGGGCTTCAACGGCATGCTTCAATCACCCGCGCAATGCCGGAATGGCCGGGAAGGCGCAGCGCCGTCGCACCGGCCGCGCTGATTTCGATCGAGGCGGCCGGGTCGGCAAAGGCGGCGAAGATCGGCTGGGTCGGGTCAATCTCGGCCCGCATCGTCAGAGGCGCCTCGCCAGCCGGGCTCATCCGCACCGCGGCACGCTGGCCGGCGGCCTCCAGCGTGAAGGTCTGCGGCTCTTGCGCCGAGCCGGGCCGGGACAGGGTGACGATGCCCGTATTCGCGTTGCACACCATCAGCAGCACGGGCGCGCCCTGCGCTTCGCCATAGGCCGCGCTGGCGCCCCCGGCGCTCTCCTCGATGGTCCAGCGTCCCGGCGTCAGCGGCTCGCCCTCGGCGCTGGCGGTCGGCGCGGCCCGGGTGGTCAGGCTTGGCGTCGGCGTGGGCGCCTCCTGCGGCTCGCCGGACGAATTGCAGCCGGCGAGCAGCAGGGCGGCGGCCAGCGGCGCGCCGAATGCGAGCGGCGAAACGAACCGCGGGGCGGGGCGGCGGGGCATGGAGATCAGCTCCTCTCGTCTCGCGACGGATGTTGTCGGCCAACAAGCAGGTGGCCGGGCGGGTTCCGGCGCTCTATCGCGCGTCTCACCATGGCGGGCAAGAAGCGGATCGACCAGTTGCTGGTGGAACGGGGCCTCGCCCCCAGCCGCGCCCGTGCGCAGGCGCTGATCATGGCCGGGCTGGTGTTCGCGGGCGAGAAGCGCGTCGACAAGCCCGGGCAGGTGCTGGCGGAGGACGCGGCGGTGGACGTGCGCGGGCGCGACCATCCGTGGGTCGGGCGCGGCGGGGTCAAGCTCGCCCATGCGCTGGACCTGTTCGGCCTCGATCCGGCCGGAGCGGTGGCGATGGATATCGGCAGCTCCACCGGCGGCTTCACCGAAGTGCTGCTGGAGCATGGGGCGGCGCATGTCTTCGCGGTGGATGTTGGCACCAACCAGCTCGCCTGGAAGCTGCGACAGGACCCGCGCGTCACGGTGCTGGAGCAGACCAATGCCCGCGAACTCAGCCCTGCACAGATCGACCGGCAGTGCGACTGGGTGGTGTGCGACGCCTCCTTCATCGGCCTCGCCAAGGTGCTGGAAGTGCCGCTGCAACTGGCCGCTCCGCAATGCCGGCTGGTGGCGCTGATTAAGCCGCAATTCGAGGTGCGCAAGGGCGAGGTCGGCAAGGGCGGCATCGTCCGCGACCCCGCTTTGCACGAGCGGGTCTGCGCGGAGGTGCGCGTCTGGCTGGAGGACGGCGACTGGCGCATCGACGGCCTCGCTCCGAGCCCGATCACCGGCGCCGAAGGCAACGTCGAGTTCCTGATCGCCGCTTCCCGCGGCGCATAGGCGAGCGCCGGTCGGCGCCGGTGCAGGCCATCCGCACCCGCTTGCATCGTACTTGCTCCGCCCTCGCATCGGGCCCGCAAGCCGGGCGGGCGCGGGCGCATGAGCGCGCCATTGCAACGGCTATGCATGGGGGCTCCATGAGCCTTGCAAGGGCTGTGCATCGGGGCCGGATCTGGCGCGGTCGGAGTGAGGCGCGGCGCTGTTTGCGGGCCGGTTGCGTGCGCGGAGCATTGGGTTTGCGAAGGCGATGCAGGCGGGAATCGGCCGCAGGCACGCAGCGTCGGACAGCGAACCAGCGGGGCTCTTGGCCGGGGGGCGCTGATCTGCATGGCGGCGGTGCTGGGGCCGGCTGGGATGTGCCTCGGCGTGGCGCTGCTGGCGCCTCGTCCTGGCCGGCTGGGCTTCGCCTCGCGAGGCGCGAATTCCGGCGGTCGAACAACGGCGTGCGAGCGCTCTTGTCTCCGGCGCAAGAGCGCGCCATCTACGCGGTCATGCAGAGCCAGAACCCCTTCATCGCCGATTTCGTCAAGCTGGCGAACAGCGCCGCCGGTACCCTCGCCGGCATGACCCGCGAGGCGCGCGAGGGTGCCCGCGAACGGATGAAGGAAGCGATGGGCGGGCTCGATTTCGTGACCCGCGAAGAGTTCGACGCGGTGAAGGCGATGGCCGCGAGGGCGCGCGAGGACAACGAGCAGCTCCAGGCGCGAATCGCCGCGCTCGAGGCCCGGCTTTCCGGCACCCCCTAAAGCCGCTTCGCCGCCCGCCCGCAGGGACCGACAGAGCACATCGCGGCGAAAATCGTATCCCAAATTGGGACAAACGGTATTATCAACGGAACCTAAACGATTATCTGGCTTGGTTGCTTCGTGCAGAAGCAGCCAATCCTGTCCCGGATCACGCCCGGGTTTCGTCGCCGGGCGGTGATAGTGGTCGCGGCCGTGCTGGCCGCGCTGGTCTCCATGCCCCTGTTCCTGATGCGCTCCCCGGGTGGGGATGAGCTGGCAAGGGCGCTGGCCCGCGGCGACCTTTCCGCCGCGCTGGCGCACAGCGGCGAGGCGCTGCGCAACCTGATGATGCGCTCCCCCGGCGAGCGCGGCGCGGTGGTCGCGGGCAAGGGCAAGGGCAAGGGCTCCCCGGCCGAACAGCGCCGCCTCGCCACCACCGGCGCACCGGCAGAGGCACCGCGCCAGCGGGCGCTCGGCAAGATTTTCGACGCCGAGCCGATCGAGGCAGTTCCGGTCCTCGCGCCGGACACGGTGCTGCTGGCCGACTTCCCCGGCGCGGCGGGCGACGGTTCTTACAACTCCGCCGAACCCCTGCCGACGGCGGGGGGCCCTTTCGGCGGCGGCCTCGGTGGCGGCTCGCCCGGCGGGGGCGGCGGCGGGGGCGGGTTCGTGCCCGGTTCACCGCCGGGTTCGGGTGGAGGCGGGGGCACCCCCGTCCCGCCCCCAGTGCCTCCCCCCGTGCCTCCCCCCGTGCCTCCCCCCGTGCCTCCCATCGTCTCGCCCATCCCGGAGCCTGCAAGCTGGTTGATGATGATCGTCGGCTTCGGCGTGCTCGGCCACAGGCTGCGGCGGCGCAAGGCGCGCCTCGGCGCTGCGGAGGTGGCCTCCGGCGCTGCTCACGAGGCATGAGGCGGCCGGTCCTCGTCGGCTCGCTCGGTGCGTTGGTGCTGGCGCTCGGCGGGTGCGATCAGCGGGGCGCGGAGCCCGGGGAGAGGAAGGCGCTGGCCGAGTCGGCGCGTTTGACGCGGCTGCAGCTCGCCGTGCCCGGTCGCCAGGCGCTTGCCCCGCAGGATGCGGCGCTCGCCAGCAGGCACCTTTACCTGCCGCCGGGCACAAGGTCGCTGCTCCCCGTCCACGATCCGCTGGTTTACGGGGCGTTCGTCTGGGATGAGGAGGGCGTTCCGCCGGGGCCGCTGATTGTGTGGGTCGACCTGCGCCGGCAACTCGTCTCGGCCTTTCGCGGCGGGCACGAGATCGGCACGGCGGTGATCCTCTACGGCGCGGGCGAGAAGGAGACGCCGCTCGGCGAGTTCGCGATCCTGCGCAAGGACAGCGACTATCATTCGCGAACCTACGACGCGCCGATGCCGCACTCGCTGTTTCTCACCGACGATGGCGTGGCCCTGCACGGCAGCACGGTGGAGGGTGGGCGCGCCACCCATGGCTGCGTCGGCCTGCCGCCGGAGTTCGCGCGGCTCCTGTTCGCGGCGGCGAGTCGCGGCGACCGGGTCGAGATCGTGCGCTCCGACCCGGCGCTGGGCCACGAGGTGGCGCTCCGCTGATCCTTGCGCCCGCGTTAACCATAACAGGGCACGTTGCCTTAGCCCTCCATCGCCAAAGCTCCCCCGGCAAGCGGGAGGTTCGGCATGGCATCGGCGAGGCGTGGGGCGGCGGCGAAAGCGGCGATCCTGATGGCGGCCGCGTTCTTCGTGGCCGGGGCGCAGGGCCGCACGGCCAATCTGGAGGAGCGCCTGCTCGCCAGCCACAATCGCGAGCGCGCGGCGCTGGGCATCGGGCCGCTGCGCTGGGACGCGAACCTCGCGCAAGGGGCGCGGGAATGGGCCGATCACCTGGCCGAGACCCGGCGCTTCGAACATTCGCCCGACGATCCGGCAGCCGAGCGCATCGGCGAGAACATCTGGGGCGGCACCCCCGGCGCGTTCACGCCCGAGAGCATGGTGCGCCTGTGGATCGCGGAGAAGGCGCATTTCGTGCCCGGCACCTTCCCGACCAACAGCGCGACCGGGCAGGTGGCGGATGTCAGCCACTACACCCAACTCGTCTGGCGCCGGACGGGCGAAGTGGGCTGCGCGCTCAGCGAGAAGGGCGAGGAGGAAATCCTCGTCTGCCGCTACAGCGAGGCGGGGAATGTGCGCGGGAGCGCGCCCTTTTGACGCTGCTGATGCGCGCCGGCCGCGATGAAGCGGGCTGCGGGGCGGGACGGCGCGGTGTCCGCGGTGCTCAAAGTGTGGCCCTCTCGGCCGCCAACCGTTCAGGCTGGTTCAGAGCCCGAATGCCACGGCCGGGCGAGGGCTGGGGGTCCCGCAACATATCCGACGCGCAGGGCGCCAGCGGCGCGCATCCGGCTGAGTCTTCGGCACGTGCGGCTCCACCACCGCCAGAGCTGCCTCCGCGGCCAAAGCAGCGATCCCGCCACGCGGGAGCCTCTCCGGGGAATCGGAGGCTCCCCGGATCAGCTCTCCGAGAGCGGGTGGCCGATCGGGTTGGCCCCTAGTTCGTGGTGGCCGGCGCGGCGAGGGGGAAGAACGGGATCGCCACCTCGAACAGGGTCCCGTCGGCGCGGGCGAAGGTGTAGTGCCCCTCCATCGAACCCTGCCGCGTGGTCAGCTCGCAGCCGGACACGTAATCGTGCGTGCCGCCGGGGTCGAGCACGGGGACCTCGCCCACCACGCCTTCGCCGTCGACCAGGTTCACCATCCCGCGCGAATCGGTGATGCGCCAGTGCCTTGTGCGCAGCTGCACCCGGTCCTCGCGCCCGTTCTCAAGGCGGATGTGGTACACCCAGAACCACCGCCCCGCCTCGATCCGCGACTGGTCGGGCATGAAGTTGACGGCCACGCGCACGGTGATCCCATCGGTGATCGCCGCGTGCTGGAAGAAGCTTGAAAGGACATCGGGCATTGCCCGGCCAAGCCTAGACGCTTTGCCCGCCCGAACAAGGGGTCGCGGGAAAGCGGCCCGCCTTTGACGGCCTTCTCAGGCGGAGGTCTGGTGCCCGGTATCGGCCAGCGCCCGGCCGTCGCATTCGAGCGACCAGCACACGCCTTCGGGCCGGTAGACCAGCGCCACCTTGGCCGACAGATTGTGGCGCGGCACGTCGCAGATCAGCGTGGTGCCGAAGCCCGCCCTCGTCGGCTCGGCCACTTCGGGCCCGCCGCTTTCGCGCCACCAGATGGAGAAGCCGGCGCTTTCGGGCGGGCAGGTCCAGCCGATGTCGACATGCCCTCCCGGGGCGGACAAAGCGCCGTATTTGAGGGAATTGGTGGCGAGTTCGTGCAGCGCCATGCCCACCACTTCGGCTGCCCGCGGGATCAGCGAACAGCGCCCGCCGGCCACGTTCACCTCGCCCGGCGCGCCCTTCAGGAAGGACAGTTGCAGCGCCACCAGCTCCTCCACCGGCACCTCGCGCCATGCGCGGCGGACGAGAATGTCCTGGTTCACCGCCAGCGAGCGCACCCGCTCCTCGAACCGCGCGATGAAGCCGGCATCGTCCGGCCGGGTGCGGCGGGCGAGCGCCTGCACGGTGGAGAGCAGGTTCTTCGACCGGTGGTTCACCTCCATCAGCAGCAGGCGGATCTGCTCGGCCTGCTCGCGCTGGTCGGTGATGTCGGTGTTGGTGCCGAACCAGAAGGTGATCTGCCCGTCCTCGTTGCGGATCGGCTGGGCGCGCGAGAGGAACCAGCGATATTCGCCATCGGCGCCGCGCAGGGGGAAGGTGTCCTCCCAGTCGATGCCCTCCGCGATCGCGGCGCGGAACCGCTCCTCCACTTCCGCCGCGTGCTCGGGATGCTGGAGCGCATTCCAGCCCCGGCCTTCCACCTGTTCGAAGGTGGTGCCGGTGAAATCGTACCAGCGCTTGTTGTACCACGTGATGTGCCCGTCGGCCCGCGCGATCCAGGCCAGCTGCGAGATGTTGTCCGCCAGCATGCGGAACCGTTCCTCGCTCTCGCGCAGGCGGCGCTGGCGTTCCAGCATCGGCCCGGCATCGCGCGCGATCTTGCTCGCGCCGATGATCCGTCCGCTCTCGTCGCGCACGGGCGAGACGGTGACGGAGATGTCGATCAGCCGGCCGGATTTGTGCAGGCGCTGGGTGAGAAACTGCGCGATCCGCTCGCCGGCGCGGATCCGGGCGATGATCGTGTCCTCCTCCGCCTGCCGCTCGGGCGGGATCAGGCGGCGGATCGACTGCCCCACCATCTCCTCGGCCTCGAAGCCGAACAGCAGCTCGGCCGCCGGGTTCCAGCTGCGCACCACGCCATCCGTGTCCTTGCCCACGATGGCGACATCCGCGGATGCGACGAGCGCGGCGTAGAAGGCATCTTTTTCGATCATCTGCCTTCCCCACCGCCTTCCGGCGTTCGCAAGAGGCCCCTATCGCATGGGCCGGCGCATCGGGCAAAGCCCCAACCCCGCCGAGCCACGGCGGCGCGTCAGTGCCTATGCACGGCCTGCCTTAACGGGGCCCTAAAGCCCGGCCCGGGTGAAGGCGCGGTCGAGATCCTCGATCAGGTCGGCGGGATCCTCCAGCCCGACATTCAGGCGCAGCATGCCTTCCTCCACGCCCGCTTCGGCGCGGCCTTCCGGGCCCATATTGTGGTGGGTGGTGGTGGCCGGGTGGCACATCAGCGATTTGGAATCGCCGATATTGTTGGAGATGTCGATCAGCTCCAGCGCATTGAGCAGCGCCATCGCCTGCTCCCGCCCGCCGTCGACGAAGAAGCTGAAGATCGGCCCGGCCGCCACCATCTGGCTCATCGCCAGGTCGTGCTGGGGGTGGCTCGGCAGGCCGGGGTGCATCACGCGCAGCCCGCGCCCTTCCACGAAGCGGGCGACCTCCAGCGCATTGTCGCTCTGCCGCCGGGCGCGCAGGTCCAGAGTCTCCAGGCCCTTCATCACCACCCAGGCGTTGAACGGCGCGAGGATCGGCCCGGTATTGCGCTGGAACGGCATCAGCTTTTCCGTGATCCATTCCTCGCTGGCGCACAGGGCGCCTGCCAGCACGCGGCCCTGCCCATCCATCAGCTTGGTGGCGGAATAGGCCACCACGTCCGCGCCGAACGCCATCGGCCGCTGCAGGACCGCGGTGGCGAAGGCGTTGTCGACCACGCTCAGTATGCCGTGCGCCCGGGCCAGCCCGCAGACGAAGCGCAGGTCGACCACGTCCATCGTCGGGTTGGCCGGGGTCTCGAAGAAGAACACCTTGGTGTTGGGCCGGATCGCCGCCTCCCACGCCGCATTGTCGGTCGCATCGACGATCGTCTTCTCGATCCCGAAGCGCGGCAGGAGGCTGTCGACGATCCAGCGGCACGATCCGAACGCCGCCCGCCCGGCCACGATATGGTCGCCGGCCGAAAGGTGGCACAGCAGCGCCGCGGTCATCGCCGCCATGCCGGTCGCCTGCACCCGGCACGCCTCGGCCCCTTCGAGCGCGGCGATGCGCTCCTCCAGCATCGCCGTGGTCGGGTTCTGCATGCGGGAATAGACCATCCCCTCGGCCTCGCCGGCGAAGCGCGCCGCCACGGTCTCCGCATCGTCGTAGGTGTAGCCCGAGGTGAGGTAGAGCGCTTCCGAGGTCTCCCCATGTTCGGAGCGCCAGGTGCCGGCGCGCACGGCGCGGGTCTGGGGGCGCCAGGTGGAGGTGAGCGAGCGGTCGAGGCCGGCATTCTTCTTCATGCCCCGCCGCTTACGAACCGCGCGGCGGCGCGGCAAGCGCCACCTTGCCTGCCCCGCGAGGCGCCGGGACCGGGCGCAGGTGGCTCGCCCGCGATTGCAGGAGCCGGGCACCCTCCGCGCCGCCTGCCGCCCACCGCCGGGATGCCGCCCGGGCCGCCCACCTTGCCTCCGCGGGAGCGCGCTTCTAAGCGCCACCCCGATGAGCCTGGCCCCTGCCCGCCCGCGCGACCCCATCGGGTGGACGGCGCTCCTGGCGCTCGGCTTTGCGGCGCTGTGCGCGGTGCGACTGACGGTCCCGTCCGGGCCGTTCTTCGACGAGATCCACTACCTTCCCGCCGCCCGCGCGATCCTCGCGCTCAGCCATCCGGTCAATCCGGAACACCCGCCGCTCGGCAAGGAGTTGCTCGCGCTCGGCATCGCGCTGTTCGGGGACAATCCGCTCGGCTGGCGGATCATGCCGCTGCTGGCGGGCACGCTCGCACTGTTCGCCTTCTGCCGTGCGCTGTGGTTCGCCACGTGCTCGCGCTTCGCCGCGATCGCCGGAGGAGTGCTGCTGGTCTGCGCCGTTCCGCTGCTGGTGCAGGCGCGCATCGCGATGCTCGATATGTTCATGGCCGCCTTTACCTGGGTGGCGCTGTGGATGTGCGCCGCCGCCTTGCGCGAGCAGGAGACCGCGCGCTGGCGCCTCGCCATCGCCGGCGTTGCGCTGGGCTGCGCCATGGCGAGCAAGTGGACCGCCGTGCCGGTGGCGGTGCTGCCCGGCCTCGCCTTCCTCGCCGTGCGCCTCCGTTCGGCGGGCTGGCGCGCGCTGACCACCCGGCGCGGCGCGCCCATCGGCGGCATCCGCCTGCCGGAGGCGGCGCTGTGGCTGGGGCTCGTGCCGCTCGCCGCCTATGCGCTCAGCTACTGGCCCTGGTGGTTCTATGCGCAGGGCGCGATGGCGCCGGGCGGGCTGGTGGAGCTGCACCGGCAGATGCTGGACCTCCAGTCGCAGGCCCTGCCGCCGCACACCTATCAGAGCCGCTGGTACCAGTGGATCGTCGACTGGCGCCCGATCTGGTACCTCTACGAGCCGATCGGCGGGGCGCAGCGCGGCGTGCTGCTGCTGGGCAATCCGCTGGTGATGCTGGCCGGGCTTCCCGCGCTCGGCTGGTGCGCCTGGGTTGGCGCGACGCAGGAGCGGCAGTGGGCGGAGCTCGCGGTGGCGGTGCTCTATGCCGTGAGCCTCGGCTTGTGGATCGTCGCGGCCAAGAACGTGCAGTTCTATTACCATTATTTCCTGCCGAGCTGCTTCCTCGTCGCCGCTCTGGCGCTGGCTCTGGACGGGCTTTGGCGGAGCGGCTGGCGCGTGCTGCCGCTGGCGGTGCTGGCGGGCGCGGCCGCCTTGTTCGCGCATTTCTGGCCGATCCTCACCGCCGCCCCGCTGGACGGCCCGCTGGCCTTCGAACGCTGGATGTGGCTCCCCAGCTGGCGCTGACCGGCTTGCTGCGGGGAGGAACAGCATCGAAATTGTCCGATCCGGCCTGTGTTCCACGCGGTTGACGGGGCTCGACCCGCACCGACGCCGTGAGCCGGGCGATGCTGCCGGTGTGTTCCTTCGACGCGCTCGCTCTCTCGGCCATCATCGTCGGCAGGTCGCGGCTGACGCCCTCCGCCCGAGCGCCGAACTTGGCGAGCAGGCCCTCGCGTCCGGCCGGAAGCATCGCTCCACGCCGCCGACCGCTCGCCCGCGGGTCCCGCTCAGCCGAACCGGCCCCAGACGAAGCGGCTCGACAGGGCGTAGTTCCACACCGAGCCGATGGCGATTCCGGCCAGGGCCGCCGCATATTCGGGCAGGCCGAAGCGCACCAGCACCGCCGCCGCGCCCACATTGGCGAGCAGCCCCACCGAGCACGCGGCCGCGAACCGCACCCAGCCGCGCAGCAGGGCCCCCGCGCCGCGCAGCCGCTGGTCGGCATAGGTGAGCGCGTTGTTGAGCACGAAGTTGAAGCTCATCGCGACCGTCGCGGCCACCGCCTGCCCGACATCGAAGCCCGTTACCGGCCGGGCGAAGCTCCCCCCCAGCAGGGCGAGGAATGCGCTCAGCACCGCCATGTGGACGAGCACGCCCAGCGCCCCGATCGTTCCGAACAGCGCAAATCGAGTGGGCACGATCCGCCCCAGCCACTTGTCGTAAAGCCCCACCAGGAACTCGAACACCACCGTCCGGTCGAGCTTGCTCGCCCCCCGCGCCCGCGCTGCGAAGGCGAGCGGGAATTCGCGCACGATCAGCGGCTCCTCCGCCGTCGCGAGAATGTCGAGCAGCACCTTGAACCCGATGCCTGAGAGAAGGTGCGCGTCGCGCCGCAGGATCTCGGTGCGCAGCATGAAATAGCCGCTCATCGGATCGGTGAGCGCCACCCCCGTCATCCGCCGGGCGAGCGCATTGGCCAGCGCGGAGGCCCGCTCGCGCCCCGGCTGGTTCCACTGCGCCCGGCTCGCCCCCTCGGCAAAGCGCGAGGCGACGGCGAGGTCGCACGCGCCCGCCTCGACCGCCGCCAGCATCGCGGGCAGCAGCGCCGGGTCGTGCTGGTGGTCCGCATCCATCACCGCGACCACCGGCGCGGCGGTGGCGCACATCCCCTCGATCGCCGCGCTGGCGAGGCCCCGGCGGCCGATCCGCTGGATCACCCGGATGCGCGGGTCGAGGCGCGACAGGGCGCGCACCTCGTCGGCGGTGCCGTCGCGGCTGTTGTCGTCGACGAAGATCGCTTCCCAGGCGATGCCCTCCAGCGCCTGTTCCAGCCGGGCGACCATCGGCGCGACATTGCCGCGCTCGTTCAGCGTGGGCAGCACCACGGCGAGTTCCAGCGGGCGGGGCGCCGTGCCGCGCCGGCCGGGCGGCTCGCCGGTCATCTCCTGCTGGAGCCCGTCAGGCCCGGCTCACAGCCGCGCCAGCACCGCGTCGCCGATCTCGCGCGTACCCGCCGTGCCGCCCAGATCGCCGCCGCGCGCGCCGTCTGCCAAAGCGCCCGCCACCGCCGCCTCGATCCGCGCCGCATCGCTCTCCCGCGCGAAGGAATGGCGCAGCATCATCGCGCAGCTGAGGATCATCGCCATCGGATTGGCCCGACCGGTGCCGGCAATGTCGGGCGCGCTGCCGTGGATCGGTTCGTACAGCCCCTTGGTGCCGAACGCCGTCCGCGTCTCGCCCAGCGCCGCGCTGGCGAGCAGCCCGATGGAGCCGACGCACATGCTCGCCTGGTCCGACAGGATGTCGCCGAACAGGTTGCCGGTGACGATCACGTCGAACTGGCCGGGATTGCGCACCAGCTGCATCGCCGCGTTGTCCACCAGCATATGGCTGAAGGCGACGTCGGGGTATTCGGCCGCCACCTCCACCATCACCTCGCGCCAGAGCTGGCTCGTCTCCAGCACGTTGGCCTTGTCCACGCTCGTCAGCCGGCCCGTCCCAACCGCCTTGGCCCGACCCTGCGCCGCGCGGAAGGCGACATGGGCGATGCGCCGCACCTCGTCCTCGGCATAGGCCATCATGTCCCAGCCCTGCCGCCGTCCATCGGGCAGCGTGCGGATCGCCTTCTCGCCGAAATAGACGTCGCCGTTCAGCTCGCGCACGATGAGGAGGTCGATCGCGCCCGCCACTTCGGGCCGCAGCGCGGAAAGGTGCTCCAGCCCCGCGAACATCCGCGCCGGGCGCAGATTGGCGAACAGCCCCAGCGCGCTCCGCAGGCCGAGGATCGCCTGTTCCGGCCGCAGGTGCCGCGCGAGATTGTCGCACGCCGGGTCGCCCACCGCCCCGAACAGCACGGCATCGGCCTCGTGCGCGATCGCCAGCGTTTCGGGGGGCAGCGGGTGGCCGTGACGACGATACGCCGAGCCGCCCACATCGCCGTCGAGCAAGGTCAGGCCCGGCAGGTCCAGGGCGGCGAGCACCCGGCGCGCCTCGTCCATGATCTCCGGCCCGATCCCGTCGCCCGCGAAACACGCAATCTTCACAGCATTCGTCCCAACAGCGCCCGCAGGCGATGGCGCGCGGCCATAACATCGCCGCGCCGGTCGGCAAGGAGGTAGCGCTCCAGCGCCGGTGCGAGCCGGTCGAACGCGGCCAGTGCGGCTTCGAGGTCGTGCGCCCCAGACGGCCTCGCCCCTCCGATGGCGGCGGCGGCGCCGGTTGCCCCGGCTGCCGCATCCCCGGGGTCCTCACGTCGGCCCTCGCTCGCCCGCACGCGCCTTCCGGGCTCGGACTCCCTGTCCAAGCCCTTGCCGCCCATGCCCCGATTGCTCGTTGCGTGCATAGGACCGCTCCCGCCCGGCTTCCCACCGACCCGGGCGTCGCCAGCGCTCGCCCGTGCGCCAGCCGCGCCCCGACCGATCTCGCCGGCCTCCGTGCTTGCCAGGCCCGCGGGACGGCCGCGGCCCGCATTCCCGCCGCCATAGCCCAGTTCGCGCAGGACCAGCGTCTCGTAGGAGACCATCGCCCCGATCCACCCCCGCGCGGAGGGGGCATGGCCGATGGCCGAGAGCAGCGCGCCCAGCGCCTCGTACAGCGCCGGATAGGGCTCGCGCTCCGGGAGCACCGTCGCCGTGAACGCGCAGGTCCAGCCGATCGCCGCGGCCGGCAGCGGCTCGCCCAGCAGCGCGCCGCGGCTTTCCACCAGCTCCAGCTTGGCGAAGGGCAGCTGGCTCTCCGACCGGGCGGCGAGTTGCAGGTCCACAGCATTGCCGGGGATCAGCACCGGCCGCAGCCGCCGCCCGCGCCCGCCCGCGACATAGGCGGCAACCAGGCCGAACTCCTCCGTCAGCAGCCGCGCGATCACGGCCGTCTCGCCGTGCTGGCGAGCGGCAAGCAGGAGCGCTGGCATGCGGACGTGCATCGGCCCTGCCTGCCCGCCACTGCCGTCCCGCGCAATCGCCACGAGCGATGCCGGGCGGAAAGGGGGAGGAGGCACTGGGGTTTTCCGGCTCTCCTCTCGCTCGGGGCACATTGCTCGGGGCGCAAGGCTGGATGGGGCGCAAGGCGGAGCGGGGGAGCCCGCGGCGTGGCGAGGGCCCGGCCGAGCCGCACAGGAGCAGCACGGCCGGAGTCGTGAGAGCCCGCGCCGTCGCACCCTCCTCCGCGCCCTGCGCAACGCGGTCGCCTGTGCCGGTTCGCGGCCGATCCGGGAATCGCCGCCTTGCCGCGCCCCGCCTGCCGCAATAGAGCGCTGCGGTCATGAAGCGCACGCATCTGCCGCTGAACGCCCTGCGCGTGTTCGATGCTGCCGCGCGGCATCTCAGCTTCACCCGCGCGGCCGACGAGCTGGCGGTGACGCCCGCCGCCGTGGGGCAGCAGATCCGCGCGCTGGAGGATGTGCTGGGCGTGGTGCTGTTCCGCCGCACCTCGCGCGGGCTGGAGCTGACCGACGAGGCGGTGGCCGGGCTCGAACCCTTGCGCGAGGGCTTCCTGCGCTTCGAGGAGAGCGTGCAGGCGATGCAGGCAGGGCAGTCGAGCCATTCCTATACTTTGGCCGCGCCGCGCGAGTTCTATGCCCAATGGCTGGCGCCGCGCCTCGCCGCCTTTCGCCGCGCCAACCCGCAGGTGCGCTTCCAGCTGATCGCCGATGAGGAGGCCGATTTCACCGAGGCCAATCTCGACGCCGCCATCCGCCTGACCGAGGGGCCCGGCGAGCTGGAGGGGGTGGAGCTGGCGCCCGCGCGCCGGATCGTCGTGGCGGCCCCTGCGGCGCTGGAGAACGGGGCGGCGGAGGGATGGCCAGAGGGATGGCCAGAGGGATGGCCAGAGGGATGGATCGCCTGGCCCGGCGCCGCGCCGCCGGACGGGGCCGAGGTGCTGCTGCAGGTCGGCAATGCCGGGCAGGCCCTGAGCTCGGCGCTGGCAGGTCTCGGCCGCGCGACCATGCCCCTGCCGCTGGTGGAGGAGGCGCTCGCGGACGGCCGGCTGGTGGCGCTGGGCGAGGCGGAGGACAATCGCCGCGCCTACTGGCTCGTCGCGCCGCGCCCGCAATGGCGCCAGAAGAAAGTGCGCGCCCTCGTCGAGCACCTGGTCGCCGACGCCGAGTCGCGGCCCGGGCGCTGAGCGGGGCGCCGTCAGGCCCGGCCCGGCAAAGCATGACAACGCATCCGAGCCCGCGCGAGTCGCTGAACGCGGGGCTGGTTGGCAGCGAGTGGCGTCGCAGTCAGACCGAGCGAGCAGTCTCGCTGCGACGAGGTCCTTGAACGCGCGGTGCCCCGGTACGCCAGGTCAGGCGAGGCCTCGGCTCCGCATCCGCCCCCGGCAGCGGCGCGTGGAAGCGGCGGCCTACCCCCGCGTCGCCGGGCGCCAGGCGAGCGCGTTGCGCAGGAGCTGCACGGGTGCCTTGGCGTAGAGCTTCATGTCGTGGAACGGGTCGGTGACGATCTTGGTCGCCCAGACGAGGCCCGTCTCCACGTCGCGGATGAAGAACAGCTGCACGGTGCGGAACAGCAGCGCGCCCACGCCGATCGCCAGCCAGAGGATGCCGAGGTTCTCCAGAAAGCCCATCACGCTGGTGTGCGGGTCGGAGAACAGGCCGAAGAAGCTCGGGTCGAGCAGCAGCGGCACGGGGCTGAGCGCCCACAGGCTCATCAGCACCACCTTGCGCAGGAGGTTGTAGCCGACCTTGATCTCCTCCTTGTGCCGGTGGGTCGCGTCGTTGACGTGGTCGTAGCCCTTGGGCTCGAAGAAGAAGTGGCCTGCCTGCCGGCTGGTCATGGCAAAGCCCCAGGCCAGCAGCGCGGCGAGCCACGGATAATTCCACACCAGCGCGTAACACAGCACGAAGGTGGCGGCGCTGAAGAAGTGCAGCGCCTGGTTGACGACGCTGTGGTGATAATATCGGTGATCATCCCAGCGCTGTTCGGCCAGCTGCTCGCGAAAACGGCCCATCATGAACTCCGTGCTTGGAAGTGGCGCCCTGAAACCCGGCTGCTGCGTCGCTCAGCCGGCGCGCTTCTTGCGGTAACGGACCAGCGAGAAATGCCCCAAGGGCGGCAGCGGCCGATGCTCCAGCAGTTCGACCGCCGGATTGCCCGCCGCCCAGTCCTCGTAGCGGCTCCACGGGAACTCGGTGCGGAAGCCGAGCCGGGTGGTGAGCGGCATGAGCAGCTTCTCGATCCTGCCGCGCAGGCCCTTGCCGGCGCCGATGCGGGTGGTGATCACGATCTCGCCGCCCGGGCGGGCCACGCGCACGAACTCGTCAAGCGCCCGTTCCGGATTGGGGCAGGCGGTGACGACATATTGCGCCACCACCACGTCGAAGCTGTCGTCCGGAAAGCTCATCGCCTCGGCGTCCATCACCAGGATGTCCTCGACATTGTCGAGCTTCAGCTCGCGCACGCGCTGGCGCGCCTTGTCGAGCATGGCATCGGCGATGTCGGTGCCCACGAGGCGGGTGGAGCGCTGATATTGCGGCAGCGAGATGCCGGTGCCGACCCCCACTTCGAGCACGCGCCGGCTTTCCGAGCCGACCCTCTCGGCGGCGACGATCGCCTCGCTGCGCCCGGCGGTGAACACCTTGCCGAACACCAGGTCATAGATGGGGGCCCAGCGGTCATAGGCCGCTGCCACCCCTGCCGTGCGCATTGCGCCCGTCGCTGCGTTGGAAGCCATAGGGCGCGTTATTGGGCGGGGCAGGTTACACCCCAAAGACAGGAATGTGGCACGAGGCGCTGCAACCGGGCCGCCCGGCGGGGGAGGCTTGCGGATGAGGGCCTAGATCACTCCGCCCGCCAGCCGGTCGATGGCCGCCTGCAGGATGATCGCCGCGGCGTGGCTGTCGATCCGCTCGGCGCGCCTTGCCCGGCTGACATCCTGCGCGATCATCGCCCGCTCGGCGGCGGTGGTGGACCAGCGCTCGTCCCACAGCAGCACCGGCAGGCCGAGCCCGCCTGCCTCCTGCGCGAGGTTGCGGGCAAAGGCGCGGCTCGCCTGCACGCGCGGCCCGGCGCTGCCGTCCATGTTGAGCGGCAGCCCGATCACCAGCCCGCGCACCCGCCGCTCCGCCGCCAATGCCTCCAGCGCGGCGCGGTCGCGGGCGAACTTGCCGCGCGGCAGGGTCTTGCCCGCGCCGGCGAAGGTCCACCCCGCATCGCAGAAGGCGGTGCCGATGGTCTTGGTGCCGAGGTCCAGCCCCATCAGCACCCCGCCCCCGGGCAGCGCGGCGGCGAACTCGCCCGCCTGCTCGGTGACGATGGCCGCGCCCGCCACCGGCCCGCTCATGCCGGCCCGCTCATGCCGACCCGTTCACCGGGCGCTCCATCCCCGCACCCGCCGCACCACATCGGCGCGCACGTTCTGCCAGAACAGCGGTATGTCGTAGACGTGGTAATTGTTGCCCGGCAGCACATAGGGGCCGAGCGCGGGCGGATCGCCGATCAGCAGCAGGCCGCGCTCGTCGCAGCGCGCCGGCACCGCGCCGGCCAGCAGCTCGCCATCGGTCAGCGCGTCGTTGGGCACCAAAGTGCCGAGATTGGCCGAGGCCGGCGCCGCGCCGTTCAGCGTGCCGGTGAGAGGGTTGAGGCACAGGATCGGGCTGTCGCCGCGCAGCTCGCCGTCGAAGCCTGTGGACTCGCGATAGGTTTCGAGCACCCGCCCCGGCTCGGCTGGCTCGGCGAAGCTCGACCAGCTGGCGATGCATCCGCCCTGCGCCGGCGTGGCGCAGGCCGGCAGGCCGAGAGCGGGCAAATCGTGCGCGATGGAGATCGGCCAACCCACCGCATAGACGGCCGCCACCCGCTCCTGCAGCTCAGTGCCGGCGATCTCCTCGCGCAGCAGCCGGAGCAGGTGCAGCGCGCCCTGGCTGTGCCCGGCGATGACGATCGGCTTGTCCGCATCGATGCTCTCGACGAAGAAGGCGAAGGCCTGCTCCACGTCGCGATAGGCGGCGTCGATCGCCTGTTGCGCCTCGGGCGCGTCGGTCAGGAAGGCGCCGAACGTCGCCTGCCGATAGCGGGGCGCCCAGACCTCGCTCGCCACGCCGAACGGGCTCGCGAGGCCGCGCAGGAACAGCCGCGCGCGGTCCTGCGACGGGGGGTCGTCCAGCGGCGCGTTCCAGTGCGAACGGTCGAGAAAGCTCGTCGGATGGACGAAGAACAGGGCGAAATCCGGCACCGGCTCTCCGGAAACCGCTGGCTCCGCGCCGTCCTGCGCCTCCGGCTCGGCGCCGGTGCCGTTCTGCGCGGGGCGGGGCGGGGCCGGTTGCGGCTGGTCGTTCGCGGCTGCGGCCGGTCCTGCGGCTGCCTGCGGTTCTCCACCTTCGGCCGTGCCGGGGCCTGCACTCTCGGCGGGCTGCGCCAGCGGCGGCTGCCAGCGCGCCGGGTCGGGGCTCTTGCCGGGCCGGCTGAACCACATCGCCGGGTCCTGATAGGCATTGGCGGACAGCGCCGCCTGCTCCTCGAACGCGCCGGTGGGCACGAAGGCGATCTCGGTCAGCCTGTCCGCCCAGATGCGCATGGCGAACAGCACCGCCATCGTCAGCAGGATCAGGCCGGCAATGACATAGAGGAACTTACGCGCCATCGGCGCCGGCGGCCTGCCGTCCCTCCTCGTCCTCCTGCTGCTCGGCCCGGCGCTCCAGCGCGACCTTGATCATCGCCATCAGCGGGTCGGCCAGGAACAGGCCCAATATGCCGAACAGGATGCCCATGATCAGCTGCGCGCCCAGCACCAGCGCGGGGGCGAGATCGACCGTCTTGCGGGCGATCATCGGCACCACGATGTAGCCGTCGAACGCCTGCACCAGCACATAGACGGCGATGGTGTAGAGCCCCATGTCGACCCCGCCGGAAAAGCCGACGATCACCATCAGCACGCCCGAGACAACCGCGCCCACATTGGGGATGAAGGCAAGCAGCCCGGTCAGGATGCCGAGCAAAGCGGCCATCGGCACGCCCCACACCCACAGCAGCCCCCAGGTCAGGATACCTTCGAACACCATGCCGACCAGCCGCCCGAACATCAGCCGCCGCATCGTTTCGGCCATGCGGGCGATGGTGACGTTGAAGCCCTGGCGCTGACGCCGCGGCAGCATCCAGGCGAGGCCGCGCTCGTACAGCCGCGGCTCCAGGGCGACGTAGATGCCGATGATCATGATCAGCACCACCATGGTCATCGCGCCGAACAGGCCGCCGATGGCGCGGGTGACCATGCCCACCCCGCTCATCAGCTGCCCGGCGAAGCTCTGCACGTCGCCCGCGCTGATGGCGAAACCCTGCAATTGCAGCCATTCGAGCATCCGGCCCGCCTGCTGCTGCACGACTGCAGGGAACTGCGCCGCCTCCTGAGAGACCTGCTGCCCGGCGAACATTGCGAGCCACACGAAGAAGGCGACCATGCCCAGCAGCACGATGGCGATGCGCCAGCCGCGCCCGATCGGCAGCACCCGGCCCAGCAGCCGCGCGCCGCCATCGACCATGGCGGCGAACACCATCGCCCCGAAGATCACCAGCAGCGATTGCGAGACATAGACCGCCAGCAGCGCCAGGCCGACGATGGATACCCAGATCAGCGCCCGCTGCGCCTCCTGCCGCATCGCCGGGCTGGAGAGGCGCGTGGGGCTCGCGCGGTGATCGTCGCCGGGCGCCGGCTGGGCGTTGCCGCGATCAGTCGAGGCCATCGGCCGACCCGTTCCGCAGCGAGGACCCATCCAGCTCGCCGCGCAGCGGCGGGCGCAGCGACGTCCAGGCGCGGCCCTCGCGCAGGGAGGCGATCCAGCTCAGCGGGTTCCAGCCGGCGCTGCCGTCGAGCGAGAAGGTGATCAGCTCCGCCCGCCCGCCGACATCGGCGATCGGCACCGGTCCGCCCAGGCCATTGCCGAAGGGCAGGGCGGGCGCGCGGCTGTCGGCCGAATGGTCGCGATTGTCGCCCATCAGGAACACGTGGCCTTCGGGCACAACGATCTCCGCGAAATTGTCGAGCTCCTGCGAGCGGTGGTCCACGATCAGGTAGCTTGCCCCGTTGGGCAGGGTCTCGCGATAGGTCGGCGGCTCGTAGACCTGGCTGCCGTCGGCCAGCCGCACGCGATAGGGCTCGAACGCGGCGAGGCAGGGCATGCCGGCGCACCGCTGCTCGTCGTCCACCGGGATCCGCACCGCGGGCTCCACCTCCTGCGGCACTTCCGCGCCGTTCAGGATGATGCGCCCGTCGACCATCGCGATCCGGTCGCCGGGCAGGGCGACCACGCGCTTGATGTAATCCTCCGCCTGGCCGGGCGGCACGGCGATGACGACGTCGCCATATTCGGGCGTCGTCGGCGCCACGCGCCAGTCGCCGCGCGGCAGGACGTGGAAGCTCGCCGAGACCCAGCTCCAGCCATAGGGGTACTTGGTCACCACCAGCCGGTCGCCCACGAGCAGGTTGGGCACCATCGACACGCTGGGGATGTAGAACGGCTTGGCCACCAGCGAATGGAACGCCAGCACGCCCAGCAGCATCAGCGCCAGCCCGCGCGCCTCCGCCAGCCAGTCGACCCTGCTCTTGCCCGCGGCGGGTTCGCCCCCGGGGCGATCGGGCGCGCCGTCCGCCAGGGGATCCCGATTCGCATCGGCCAGGCGATCGGCGGCGGGAGGTATGCCGGGAACAGAGCTCATCGGGGCAGCGCTTCCAGGATCACGAAGGCCTGCGCCCATGGGTGATCGTCGGTGAGGGTAAGATGGATGCGCACCTCATGGCCGGACGGCACCAGTTCCGCAAGAATCTTCGCGGCCCCCCCGGTCAGTTGCAGGGTGGGCGCGCCGGACGGCAGGTTCACGACGCCGATATCCTTGTGGAACACCCCGCGCGAGAAGCCGGTTCCGATCGCCTTGGTGAACGCCTCCTTCGCCGCCCAGCGCTTGGCATAGGTGCCCGCGCGGGTGAGCGGCCGGCGCGCGGCCTTGGCCTGCTCGATCTCGGTGAAGCAGCGCGCCGCGAACTTGTCGCCCCACCGGTCGAGCGAGGCGGCGATCCGCTCGATATTGGTGAGGTCGGAGCCCAGGCCGATGATCATGACAGCTTCGCCTTTCGCACGGTGCGCTCGTCGCCGGACCGCCGGGCCTTCTCCGACACCCTCACCGCGCCGCGTCCATCAGCTCGCGCATCTGCCGCACCGCCCCCTCCAGCCCGACGAACACCGCCTCGCCGACGAGGTAGTGCCCGATATTGAGCTCGGCCAGTTGCGGGATGGCGGCGATCGGCTGCACGTTCTCGAAGGTCAGCCCGTGCCCGGCATGGGGCTCGATCCCGTTCTTGGCGGCGAGGGCTGCCATGTCGGCGATGCGCTTCAGTTCGATTGCGACCTGCTCGCCGGTGGCGTGGGCGTATTCGCCGGTGTGGAACTCGACCACCGGGGCGCCGAGCTGCAGCGCCGCTTCCAGCTGCCGCTCGTCGGGCGCGATAAACAGGCTGACGCGGATGCCGGCCTCTTGCAAGCGGCTTACAACGGGGGCGAGATGGTTGTGCAAGCCCGCCGCATCGAGCCCCCCTTCGGTGGTGCGTTCCTCGCGCTTTTCGGGCACGATGCAGGCGGCATGCGGGCGGTGTGCAAGGGCGATGCGCACCATCTCCTCGGTTGCCGCCATCTCCAGGTTGAGCGGCAGGTCGGTCGCCTGTTGGATGCGCCGCAGGTCTTCGTCGCGGATGTGCCGCCGGTCCTCGCGCAGGTGGGCGGTGATGCCGTCGCCGCCGACGCTGGCGACGATCTCGGCCGCGCGCACCGGGTCGGGGTGGTCGCCGCCCCGCGCGTTGCGGATCGTGGCGACATGGTCGATGTTGACGCCGAGGCGCAGTCTGGGGGCCATGATGCGCGCGCTTCGCCTCAGCCGCGGGCCGACGGTGCCGGCGGTGCGAGCGCTGTCCGTGCCGCCGCTGGACCGGTGCGGTTCACGCCTTGCGGCTGCCGGGCTTGGTGACCGGCCGCGCGGCGAGTTCGGGCGGCATCTCGCCTTCCGCATAGGTCGGGAAGTTGATCTGCACGAGCGGGTGGAAGGGGACGCCCAGATCGGCAGCGCCGCCGGACCGGTCGACCAGCGCGACCATCCCGATCACCTCTCCCCCGGCCGCGCGCACCGCCTCGATGCCCTCGCGGCTGGACAGGCCGGTGGTGACGACATCCTCCACCATCAGCACGCGGTCGCCCTGGTGCAGATCGAAACCGCGGCGCAGTTCGAAATGGCCCTCCGGCCGTTCGAGGAACAGCGCGTCGCGCTCCAGCGCGCGGCCGACCTCGTGGCCCAGGATGAGGCCGCCCATCGCCAGGCTGACCACCTTGTCCACCTTGCCGCGAACGTCGCGCGGCAGCTTCTGGCACAGCGCCCGCGCCAGCCGGCCGGCGCGTTCCGCGTTCATGAGCACCCGCGCGCATTGCAGGTAATAGGCGCTGTGCCGGCCCGATGAGAGCTGGAAATGCCCCTCCAGCAGCGCGTGGCTGGCGCGGAATTCGGCGAGGACCTCGTCGTCGGTCATAATGTGGCTCGTGCCCCCTCAACAACCCGCAAAGCCAGTGCCGGAGCCGGGTCGAGCCCCCCTGCGGCAGCCGGGAAATTTCTCCCTAGAAGCGCTTGAGGCATGGGGCAAGCGGGCGTATAGGCCGCGCCAAACCGGCCTTTGCGACGGGCTGTCCGGGTCCTCGCGCGCCTGCCAATCGGGCTCATAACGGAAAGCGGCATAAAGATGATGTTCGGCGGTTTCGCGCGCAGGTCCCTGCAACCCCTGTTCCTGCTGATCGCCGCGCTGCTGCTTCCCGCCTCGTTCCAGCCGGCCTTCGCGCAGGACGCTGTGCGCACCAACGATTCCGAGCGCGCCGACGTGCTCCCGGCCGAGGGTTCGCCGGTCACCTCGGTGCAGGATGCGGCGTCGGTCAATGTCGCCGACGACGATGCCTCGCTCGAAGTCGCGGCCGAGCCCTCCACCATGAACGTCGCGCCGGGGGCGGACGCCTATACGCCGCTCGGCCGCGAATGGATCAAGGGCGCGCCGGAATCGGGCGCGGTGACCTTCCAGCCGCAATATACCGCCCAGGGCAAGTACGCGCTGTGGTTCCACGATGCGATCCTGCTGCCGCTGATCGTGGCCATCTGCCTGATCGTGCTCGGCCTGCTGCTGTGGGTGATCGCGCGCTACAACCGCCGCGCCAACACCGTTCCTTCCAAGACCAGCCACAACACGGTGGTCGAGGTGATCTGGACCGCCGTGCCGGTGCTGATCCTGGTGGCGATCGCCATCCCCTCCATCACCCTGCTGGCGCGCCAGTACCGCACCGCGCCCGAAGGTGCGCTGACGATCAAGGCGACCGGATACCAGTGGTACTGGGGCTTCACCTACCCGGACAATGGCGGGTTCGAGGTGATCTCCAACATGATGGACGAGGGCGAGGCGCTGGCGCAGGGCCTGCCGCCGCAGCTGGAGGCGGACAATCGCCTGGTGGTGCCGGCGGGCGAGCCGATCCGCATCCAGACCACCGGGGCCGACGTGATCCACTCCTTCGGCGTGCCCTCTTTGTGGTTCAAGATCGACGCCGTGCCGGGCCGCATCAACGAGCGCACGCTGATCATCGAGGAGCCGGGCATCTATTACGGCCAGTGCATGGAGCTGTGCGGTGCCCGCCACGCCTACATGCCGCTCGCGATCGAGGCGGTGCCGCGGCCGCAATTCGAGGCCTGGGTGCGGGCGCAGGGCGGCACCGTGGGCGAAGAGGCGGAAGAGACCGCTGAAGAGACCGACGCGCAGCCCACCGGTGTCGAGCTGCCGGGCATTCAGGAGCCCGAGAGCGCCGTGGAGGGTGCCCCGGGCGCCGGCCGTGCGCCGACCGAGACGACCGCGCCGGGCGTGCCCGCGCCGGCCCAGAACTGACAGAACGAGACCAGGTACGCTGACGATGGCCACCACTGCCGACACATTCCAGGCTCATTCGGAAGAGCATCATCACGATGCCGACCATGAGCACAAGCCGGGCTTCTTCTCCCGCTGGTTCATGTCCACCAACCACAAGGACATCGGCACGCTCTACCTGATCTTCGCCATCATGGCGGGGATCATCGGCGGCACGGTGTCGGGCATCATGCGCATGGAGCTGCAGGAACCGGGCATCCAGTTCCTCGGCTGGTGGGTGGAATTCCTCGGCGGCGGGCCGAGCGATTTCGACAAGGCCGGGCACATGTGGAACGTGTTCATCACCGCCCACGGCCTGATCATGGTGTTCTTCATGGTCATGCCGGCGATGATCGGGGGCTTCGGCAACTGGTTCGTACCGCTGATGATCGGCGCGCCCGACATGGCCTTCCCTCGGATGAACAACATCTCGTTCTGGCTGACGGTGGCGGGCTTCTGCTCGCTGCTGTTCTCGCTGTTCGTGCCGGGCGGCACGGGGCTGGGCGCGGGCACGGGCTGGACGGTCTATGCCCCGCTGTCCACCAACGGCTCGGTCGGGCCGGCGGTCGATTTCGCGATCTTCGCGCTGCACCTTGCCGGCGCGGCGTCGATCATGGGCGCGATCAACTTCATCACCACCATCCTCAACATGCGCGCGCCGGGCATGACCCTGCACAAGATGCCGCTCTTCGTGTGGTCGGTGCTGGTCACCGCCTTCCTGCTGCTGCTGGCGCTGCCGGTGCTCGCCGCGGCGATCACCATGCTGATCACCGACCGCAATTTCGGCACCACCTTCTTCGACCCGGCCGGCGGCGGCGACCCGGTGCTCTACCAGCATTTGTTCTGGTTCTTCGGCCATCCCGAAGTGTACATCATGATCCTGCCGGGCTTCGGCATGATCAGCCAGATCGTCGCCACCTTCAGCCGCAAGCCGGTGTTCGGCTATCTCGGCATGGCTTACGCCATGGTGGCGATCGGGGTGATCGGCTTTGTCGTGTGGGCGCACCACATGTACACGGTGGGTCTCGACGTGAACATGAAGATGTATTTCACGGCGGCCACGATGGTGATCGCGGTGCCCACGGGCGTGAAGATCTTTAGCTGGATCGCCACGATGTGGGGCGGCAGCCTGGAGTTCAAGAGCCCGCTGGTGTGGGCGCTGGGCTTCATCTTCCTGTTCACCGTCGGCGGCGTGACCGGCGTGGTGCTGGCCAATGGCGGCGTGGACGACAATCTGCACGACACCTATTACGTGATCGCGCACTTCCACTACGTGCTGTCGATGGGCGCGGTGTTCGGGATCTTCGCCGGTTTCTACTACTGGTTCCCGAAGATGAGCGGCCGCTGGCATAGCGAACTGCTGTCGCACATTCACTTCTGGCTGTTCTTCATCGGCGTCAACGTCATCTTCTTTCCGATGCACTTCCTCGGCATGAACGGCATGCCCCGGCGCTATCCGGACTACACGCCCGCCTACACCTACTGGAACGACATCGCGTCGAACGGCTTCTGGATCATGGCAGCGTCGATGGTCGTGTTCTTCGTGAACATCGGATACGCGCTGGTCGCCGGCCGGCGCGCGGCGGGGAACTACTGGGGCGAGGGGGCGACGACGCTCGAATGGTCGCTGTCGAGCCCGCCGCCGTTCCACCAGTTCTCCACCCTGCCGGTGATTCAGGACCACCACTCGCACCACGACCATATTGGCGACCGCCCGGCGGGTCCGGCGGCAGCGCACTGAGCCTGCCGCCCTCCCCGGCGAGGAGCACGCGGGACCCCGGGGTGCGGGGCGGGGTGATCGGCGGATCGGCCGCCGTCCCCCGCCCGGCCGTACCCCGCCCGGCTGCCGGCGCCGCGAATACGAGACGATGAGCACGGCCACCCCCACCCAGATCATCGCTGCCGACTGGCGCGACTTCTTCGCGCTGACGAAGCCGCGGGTGATGAGCCTCGTCGTCTTCACCGGCCTCGCCGGGCTGCTCGCGGCGCCGGGGCACATCCATCCGGTGCTCGGCTTCACCGCGGTGCTGTGCATCGCGCTCGGTGCCGGGGGCGCGGCGGCGCTGAACCAGTGGTGGGAGGCGGACATCGACGCCGGCATGCGGCGGACCGCGAACCGGCCGCTGCCTCAGGGCCGCCTGCGACCGACCGATGCACGCGATTTCGGAATCGCGCTCAGCGGCGCCTCGGTCGTGGTGATGGGGCTGGCGATCCACTGGCTCGCCGCCGCGATCCTGGCGCTGTCGATCCTCTATTACGCGGTTATCTACACGATCTGGCTGAAGCCGCGCACGCCGCAGAACATCGTCATCGGCGGCGGCGCGGGAGCCTTCCCGCCGCTGATCGGCTGGGTGGCCGTGACCGGCGAGATCACGCTGATGCCGTTGCTGCTGTTCGCGATCATCTTCGTGTGGACCCCGCCGCATTTCTGGGCGCTCGCCCTGTTCGTGCAGAGCGATTACGCCAAGGTCGGCATTCCGATGATGCCGGTGGTCGCGGGCGAGGCGGCGACGCGGCGGCAGATGCTCGCCTATGCCTGCATCCTGCTGGTCGTCAGCCTCGCGCCGTGGTGGCTCGGGCGGACGGGGGCGCTCTATGGCTGGTCGGCGGTGGTGCTTTCGGGCGCCTTTCTCGCGCTGACCGTGCCGGTTGCGCTGCGCAGCACCGATGATGCGGACACGATGCGTCCGGAAAAGCGCCTGTTCGCCTTTTCCGTGTTCTACCTCTTCGCCCTGTTCACCGCGCTGGTTGCGGATAAGCTGCTCCTGGGCCAGGGAGTGGGCGCATGACGCCGGACGAGGAAGAGCGCTTCAAGCGCGCGCGCAAGAGCCGCAACATTGTGCTGGGCCTGCTGCTGCTCGGCCTGGTGGTGTTGTTCTATGCCATCACCATCGTCAGGGTGGGCGATTGATGGCGTCCGCTCCGCTCGCCAATCGCAACCTGCGCACGGGGCTGTTCGCGCTGCTGCTGGCGGTGGGGATGCTGGGGCTCGGCTATGCCGCGGTGCCGCTCTATCGAATGTTCTGCCAGGTGACCGGCTTTGGCGGCACCACGCAGCGGGCCAGCGTGGCCGAGGCCAACCTCGCCGCGCAATTCGCCCGCAGCGGCGGCGGGCCGAGCATCTCGGTGCGCTTCGACGCCAATCTGGCGCACGACATGCCGTGGACCTTCCGTCCGCGGCAGGTGACCGACACGGTCGCGATCGGCGAGCGCGACCTCGCCATCTTCGAGGCGCGCAACAACAGCGACGAGCCCATCACCGGCACCGCCACCTTCAATGTCGAGCCCGAGCAGGCCGGCGCCTATTTCAACAAGATCCAGTGCTTCTGCTTCACCGAACAGACGCTCCAGCCCGGGCAGAGCGTGACCATGCCGGTGCTGTTCTTTGTCGACCCGAAGGCGCTCGACGACCCGCGCATGGACGGGGTGGAGCAGATCACCCTCAGCTACACCTTCCACCGGATGGCCCAACCCGCCTCCTGAGCCATCGGGGATGCTCCGCACCGTTGTTTCGTCGCGATTTCCGGGCCAGCGGGTGATTGGCTGCGCCGAACTGGCGTTTACGCCTGCTTTGAAATCGCTCCTGCCTCTGGACCTCCTCCGGGCAGCGGATTAAGGCCACAGGGACCAAGGATCAGGACCTCACGCATGGCCGGCGCCACCAACCACCAGTACCACATCCTGCCGCCCGACATCTGGCCGTTCGCCGGCTCCATGTCGGCGCTGACCTTCACCACCGGCATGGTGCTGTTCATGCACGACATGGCCGGCGGCCATCTGGTGCTGGGACTGGGCATTGCGGGGCTGATCGCGACCTTCTTCAGCTGGTTCTCCAACATTGTGAAGGAAGCGCAGGGCGGGCACCACTCGCCGGTCGTGCAGCTGCACCTGCGCTATGGCATGATCCTGTTCATCGCCTCGGAGGTGATGTTCTTCGTCGGCTGGTTCTGGGCCTGGTTCGACTTCTCTTTGTTCCCTTCGGAACTCACCGACGTGATCGGCGGGGTGTGGCCGCCGGCCGGGATCGAGGCGGTGATGGACCCGTTCGCCCTGCCGCTGCTCAACACGCTGATCCTGCTGTGTTCGGGCACCACCGTCACCTGGGCGCACCATTCGCTGATCCACGGCGATCGCGAGGGGCTGAAGACCGGCCTGTGGCTGACCATCGCGCTGGGCGTGCTGTTCAGCTTCATCCAGGCCTATGAATATGCCCATGCGCCGTTCGAGTTCGGGCAGAACACCTACAGCTCGGCGTTCTACATGGCGACCGGCTTCCACGGCTTCCACGTGCTGGTGGGCACGATCTTCCTGATCGTGTGCCTGCGCCGCACCTATGCCGGCCACTTCACCCAGCGCCAGCATTTCGGGTTTGAGGCGGCCGCCTGGTACTGGCACTTCGTCGACGTGGTGTGGCTGTTCCTGTTCCTTACCGTGTACATCTGGGGCGGGTGGGGCGCCGAATACCACTGATGGCGGTCCTCGCCTCCGGCGCGCGGGCGCTGCACCGGAGGCCCGGCCGTGGCGGAGCCTGAGCACCGCCCGCCCGGCGAGCCGGACCTGGTGCAAGCCTCGCTGCGGGGCCTCTGCCCGCGCTGCGGTGCGGACACTTTGTTCGCCGGATGGGTGAAGTTCGCCGATCGCTGCCGGGCCTGCGGGCTCGACTTCCAGCGCTTTAACGTGGGCGACGGGCCGGCGGCGTTCCTGACGCTGATCATCGGCACGATCGTCGTCATGCTGGCGATCTGGCTGGAACTGGTCGTCGAGCCGCCCTTCTGGGTGCATGTGGTGCTGTGGGTGCCGCTGGTCGTCGCCCTGGTGCTCGGGGGCCTGCGCATCGCCAAGGCGGCACTGCTCCATTCGGAATACCGGCAGAATGCGGGCGAGTGGCGCGGCCCCGACCGGCACGAATGAGCCGCCCGCGATGACCCGTCGCGTGCCCCTGGTGCCGACGCTGCTGGTGGCGGGTGCTGTCGCGCTGATGCTGGCCCTGGGCTTCTGGCAATTGCGCCGGGCGGAGCAGAAGGAGGCGCTGCTCGCCCGCTATGCCGCGGTGGAGGCGCTGCCGGGAGCGGTCGCCTTCCCCCTCGCCCCGGCGGCGGTCGAAGGGGCGCTGTATCGCCGCTCCGCGCTCGATTGCGCGCAGGTGACGGGGATGCGCGAGACGGCCGGACGCTCGGCGCTGGGGCAGCCGGGCTGGGCGGTGATCGCGCGCTGCCGGCTGGCCGGAGGGGGCGAGGCGGAGGTTGCGCTCGGCTGGTCGCGCGCGCCCGGCGCCCCGGACTGGGCGGGCGGCCGCGTGACCGGCACCGTGGCGCCGGCGGGGGAGGGAGCGCGGCTGGTCGCGGATCCGGCGCAGGCCGGTCTCGCTGCACTGGCCCGGCCCGATCCTCGCGACCTGCCCAACAACCACCTGGCCTATGCGGTCCAGTGGTTCCTGTTCGCCCTCACCGCGATCGTCGTCTTCGTGCTTGCGCTCCGGCGGAGATCGAGGGGCGGTTGAGACGAGAGTGCCGCGAGGCGCTGGCGTCAATGCGAGCGGCTGCGGCGGGAGTTTGAGGCGGCGTTTCCGGCCGCGGTGGTGCGAGGACCGGGCTCGCCGGAGGGGGCGCTCGGTCCTTGACCTCTGCGCACGACGGTTCACCCCCTCGCGTAACCGTTCCGCCAACGGGAGCCGGCGGCTGCCGGGCGGGTCGTCGCTGCCGGCAAGGTCGCCTAAGCGCGCACCGACTCGATCGCGTCCACCACCTGCTCGGGCACCGCATAGTGCAGCATGTGGCCTTGCCCCGGCACGATCCGCAGCTCGGCCGAGGGCACTTCGCGGGCGAAGCGCTCCGCATGTTTGTTGGGGAAGGTGATGAGGTCGCCGTCGCCGGCCATCACCACGATCGGCACGGACAGCTCGCCATACCGGCCGCTGAGTTCGTTGGCCGCCGCGATCATCATCGCGGTGTCGGACCCGGTCGCCTGCAGCTGCGAGGGCCGCAGCGTCATCGCCACGGGGAAGGCGGCGAATGTGCCCGGAACCGGCGCCGGAGCGAAGCTCGCCTTGAAGGCGCCCGGGGCGATCAAGCCTCCGACCAGCGGCGCCACCGTGTGCGCCAGCACCGGGCCCAGCAGCGGGATCGCGGGGGCCGAGAACGGCACCACGTCGGGCCGGGCGGTGCCGTAATAATAGCCCGAGATCAGCACCAGCCCGCTGACCGCCTGCCGCTGCTCCAGCGCCATGGCCAGCGCCACCATCGTGCCCCAACTGTGCCCCACGACCACCGCCGGGCCCACGCCGAGTCGCTCCATCGCCCGGGCGAAGAGCCGCGCCTGCGCCTCCGGTGTCCAGAGGGTGGAGGAGGCGCGGTCGCTATAGCCGAAGCCGGGGCGGTCGAAGGCGATCACCCGGTGCCGCTTTGCGACGAGGGCGAGCAGGCCGCTGGCCTCGAAATCCTGCACCAGCATGCCGTTGCCGTGCAGCAGCACCACCGGCGGCCCCTCGCCGCGCTCGACATAGTGCACCCGCGCGCCGTCGATCTCGACGAACTTGCCGGCGGGCGGGGTCTTCGCTTCCGCCCGCTTGGCGCGGGAGCGGTTGAAGACGGCGCTCCCGACCAGCGCAGCCGCGCCGACGAGGGCCGCAGCGAGCCAGGGTGCACCGCGTCGGCCGGCCGAGCGGCGGGAGGGGGAGTGCGTGGCGAACATGTCGGAGATTTGTTGCATTGCACCATAACGCGGCTGCCGGAAAAAGGTTGCGCGTCCCGGCGGCCCTCATCGCAGGCGGCGCTTTCTTGCCGGGGCTCGGCTTGCATTGCCTTGCGAAGTCGCGTATCTGCATGGGCATCCCGACATTGTCGCGACAAGGTGGGGCTGGCGCCGCGAGGGGCCGGTCGCGAAGACCCGTTGGCGGCACATTAGGAGTTTGAGTGACAGACATCGCGCGCCTGAGCCAGATCATCGAACCCGAGGCGCAGGCGCTCGGCTTCGAGCTGGTGCGCGTGAAGCTGATGGGCTCGGGTGAGGAGCGCACGCTGCAGGTGATGGCGGAGGATCCGGCCACCGGGCAGTTGGTGGTGGAACAGTGCATGGCGCTCTCCCGCCGCATCTCCGACGCGATCGACGCAGTGGAGGAGCGCGGGCCGGAGCTGATCGCCGGCGCCTATCACCTGGAGGTCAGCTCGCCCGGCATCGACCGCCCGCTCACCCGGCCGCAGGATTTCGCCAACTGGGCCGGGCACGAGGCGCGCCTTGCGCTCGCCGAAAAGATCGACGGCCGGCGCGACCTGCATGGCGAGCTGCTGGGGCTGGAGGGCGAGCTGGTCGCCTTCGAGGATCGCAAGTCCGGCCGCATGGACGTGCCGCTCGCCAATATCCATTCGGCCAAGCTGGTCCTGACCGACAGGCTGATCGCCGCCACGAAGCCGCTCGACACGAGCGGCATCGACGAATTCGAAGAAACACCTGAACAAGAGAAGGCAGACGACTGATGGCCAGTCCGATTTCCGCCAACCGCGCCGAACTGCTCGCGATCGCCAATTCGGTTGCGTCCGAAAAGATGATCGACCGCGCCATCGTCATCGAGGCGATGGAGGAGGCGATCCAGAAGTCGGCGCGCAACCGCTATGGCGCGGAGAACGACATCCGCGCCAAGCTCGATCCGATGACCGGCGACCTGCGGCTGTGGCGCGTGGTCGAGGTGGTCGAGGAGGTCGAGGACTACTTCAAGCAGGTCAGCGTCGAGCAGGCGGAAAAGCTGCAGAAGGGCGCGGCCGTCGGCGACTTCATCGTCGATCCGCTGCCGCCGGTGGATCTGGGCCGCATCGACGCGCAGAGCGCCAAGCAGGTGATCTTCCAGAAGGTCCGCGATGCGGAGCGCGAGCGGCAGTTCGACGAGTTCAAGGACCGCGCCGGCGAGATCATCACCGGGGTGATCAAGTCGGTCGAGTTCGGCCATGTGATCGTCAATCTCGGCCGGGCCGAGGGCGTCATCCGCCGCGACCAGCAGATCCCGCGCGAGGCTGCCCGCGTGGGCGAGCGCGTGCGGGCGCTGATCATGAAGGTGGAGCGCAACAATCGCGGGCCGCAGATCTTCCTCAGTCGCGCGCATCCCGAATTCATGAAGAAGCTGTTCGCGCAGGAAGTGCCGGAGATCTACGACGGCATCATCACCATCCAGGCGGCCGCGCGCGACCCGGGCAGCCGCGCGAAAATCGGTGTGATCAGCCGCGATTCGAGCATCGACCCGGTCGGCGCCTGCGTCGGAATGAAGGGCAGCCGCGTGCAGGCGGTGGTGCAGGAATTGCAGGGCGAGAAGATCGATATCATCCCCTGGAGCGAGGACACCGCCACCTTCGTCGTCAACGCGCTGCAGCCAGCCACGGTCAGCCGCGTGGTGCTGGACGAGGACGAGGCGCGCATCGAGGTGGTGGTGCCGGACGATCAGCTCTCGCTCGCCATCGGGCGCCGCGGGCAGAACGTGCGCCTCGCCAGCCAGCTGACCGAGAGCCAGATCGACATCATGACCGAGGAGGAAGCCTCCGAGAAGCGCCAGCGCGAATTCGCCCAGCGCTCCAAGATGTTCGAGGAAGAGCTCGACGTGGACGAGACCCTCTCGCAGCTGCTGGTGGCCGAAGGCTTCGCCGAGCTGGAGGAGGTCGCCTATGTCGATCTGAGCGAGCTCGCGGCGATCGAGGGCTTCGACGAGGAGCTGGCCGAGGAATTGCAGAACCGCGCGCAGGAAGCGTTGGAGCGGCAGGAGGAGGCGCACCGCGCCACCCGCCGCGAGCTGGGCGTGGAGGACGCGCTGGCCGAGCTGCCGCACCTCAACGAGCAGATGCTGGTCGTGCTGGGCAAGGCCGGGATCAAGAACCTCGACGATCTCGCCGATCTCGCCACGGACGAGCTGATCGCCAAGAAGCGCGAGGCGCCGCGCCGCCGCCAGCCCCCCGAAGGCGCCGCGCCCACCGGTCCGCCGATGAAGCGCCCGCCGCAGCGTGCCGAGGACAAGGGCGGCGTGCTGGGCGAGTTCGGCCTGTCGGAAGAGCAGGGCAACGAGATCATCATGGCCGCCCGCGCGCACTGGTTCGAGGACGAGGACGAGGGCGTGGATCAGGGCGACAGCGCGGACCGGGGCGAGACTGAGAGCGAGAGCGCAGGCGAGAATGCCGGCGGCGCGGTAGGCGAGGCGGCCGAGGCCGAGCCCGCCGAAGCGCCCGTAGCTGAGGAGGCCGCCGATGCGGAATCCTCGCAATGACCCGCTGACGCACCGCGACATTGCCGGCGAGGCGTCGGGCGGCACCACGCCCGAGCGTCGCTGTGTGCTGACCGGCCGCCACGATGGGCGCGATGCGCTGCTGCGCCTCGCGCTGGGGCCCGAAGACGAGGACGGCGCCGCGCCGGTGCTGCCCGATGCGCGGGCAATGGCGCCGGGGCGAGGCGCGTGGATCGGCGCGACTCGCGACGAACTTGCAGAGGCGCTCGCCAGCGGAAAGCTGAGGGGCGCGCTCGCCCGGGCGTTCAAGACCGGGCGGCTGGCGATCCCCGCCGATTTGCCGGAACGGGCCGAAGCCGCATTGCGGCGGGCGCTGCTCGACCGGCTGGGACTCGAATTGCGCGCCGGGCTTCTTATCTTGGGTTCCGACCGGATCGCCCGTGCTGCCCGCGAAGGCAGCGTTGCGGCGCTTTACCATGCGAAGGATGCGAGCGCGGACGGCGCGCGCAAGCTGGACCAGGCCTGGCGGGTCGGGCGGGAAGCGGAAGGAAGCGGCCTTGTCGGTGCGCGCCTGCCACTGGACCGTGCCGCCCTGTCTGTGGCATTGGGCCGCGACAATGTCGTCCACCTGGCACTGGCCGACTCTGGCTCGGCCGAGCGGGTTGCGACCCCGCTGCGGCGCCTGCTGAACTTCCTGGGGGTTGCCGACGAGGTGCCTGCGGAGCCGGAGGGCCGGCCCGCCGCCCCGCCGGTCGAAGATACCGCTCCGCCAAGCGCGGTGCGAACAGCCGCCGGGCCCACCGCCCGCGCGGCAGAATGATGTGAAGGACTGTTGAAGGCTATATGAGCGAGAACGACACCACCACGCGCACCCGCAAGCCCCTGGGGCTGAAGCGCTCGGTCGATGCTGGGGAGGTCAAGCAGACCTTCAGCCACGGCCGCACCAATAAGGTGGCGGTCGAGGTCAAGCGCCGGCGCAAGCTGACCAAGCCCGGCGAGGAGAAGGCGCTCGAGGTCGCTCCGGCGCCTGCTCCTGAGCCCGCTCCCGCGCCTGCACCGGCCCCAGCCCCGGCTGCGCGCCAGCCCGCTCCGGCTCCCGCCCGCCGCCCTGCGCCGTCCGACGAGACCCCGCAGGAGCGAGTCGCTCGCCTGCAGCGCGAGGCCGAGGAGGACCGCCTGCGCGTCGCCGAGGAAAATCGCCGGCGTGAGGAGGAGGAGCGCCTCCGCGCGATCGAGGAAGAGCGCCGCCGCGCCGAGGAGAAGAGCCGCGCCGAGGCCGCCGCAGCGGAGGAAGCGCGCGTGGTCGAGGAGCAGGCCTCCGCTCCGGCCCCCCCCCCCCCCCCCCCCCCCCCCCCCCCCCCCCCCCC